>Ga0153956_1000265_pt1 | contig 63480 bp, 66 predicted proteins | sample TSFL040MetaG_FD_104704 | JGI IMG/M metagenome (GOLD analysis project Ga0153956, IMG submission 104704) | Attine ant fungus gardens microbial communities from Florida, USA - TSFL040 MetaG | ecosystem: Host-associated > Fungi > Mycelium > Unclassified | place: USA: Florida, Wekiwa Springs...
ACTTTTTCCCCTATACGCATTCCTTCCTGCGCGCGATGCATCCGGTACCGGCCACCCATGTCTGCAAGGATATCGGCCGCGACATCTATTACCAGGAAGACCTGGCACCGAAAGCTTGATCGATGGCCACTTCCTATCCACTCAGCACCTGGATCGGTCTGATCGGCACTCCGTTCCTGATCGCGACCGGCCAGGTCCTCTTCAAACTGACAAGCGCGCAAACCGGCAAAGCGGACCTGCACGGCCTGATCGCGCTGGTTTTCAACCCTCTGCTGATTTCAGCGCTCGCGCTCTACGGTTTTGGAACCATCGTCTGGATTTACATCCTGAAAGCAGTACCGCTGACGGTCGCCTATTCCTTCATGGGCCTGACCTTCTGTTTCGTGCCGCTTCTGGCGCTGCTTTTTCTCGGCGACGCCGTCACGGCCCGGTATTTGATCGGCGCAATCTTCATCGTTGCCGGAATGCTGATCATCAATGTCTAGGTGCTGGCATCGACGCTTGTTGGAGGAATGACCTTGTCTCCATTCTGGCGCTTTGCGACATGGACGCTCATCAGTCTGGCCGCATTTGCCGCGGTGACCGTCGGCTTGCAGAAAGCAGCAGCATTCGGCCCCCTCGTTGCCGGCGTGGCGGGCCTGCTGGCGGGAACGACCGTCATCTTCGTGTGGCAGTCGCGGAAAACGGGTAGCGCAAGCTTTGCGCTGCCGGCGCTCCTGTTTCTTTCGCTGGCTATCGATTACGCGCTCTACGCCGCGCTGATCATGCAGCAGCCGCTGCTGGAGCCAAGAGCCGTCCTCGTCTGGACGTCCGTTGCGGCACTCGCCTTTGCAGCCGCAGGCTATCTGCGGCTGAAGTCGCGCTAAACCAAGGCGTCCCCGCGCAAGTCAGACCGGCTCCCAGCCGTCCTTTTCGCTGGCGCGGTAGATGGCGTCGATGACCTTCTGGTTGTTCTTCGAGCTTTCGAGCGTCACCACGTCCGCCTTGCCGCCCTTTGCGGCGTCGGCGAAGGCTTCGGCTTCGCGCTTGTACTGGCGGCTGTCGGGGAAGCGGAAGATCTGCGATTCGGAATGGTTGCGGTTGGTGAGTTCAAGCTCTTCGGCGCCGTAGCGGTCGGCGTTGAAGGGCGATTTCACCTCGATGAAGCCGTCGGTGCCGTGGAAGACCATGACCTGGCGGGCGGCCATCTGCGTCGAGATATAGAAGGACAGCTCGAAATCGCCGAAATCCGCCTTCACGCTCGAATAGATGTCCGTGCCGAATTTCGGATCGCGCTCAGTGACGGCCTGAATGCGCTGCGGCTCGCGGCCGGTGACGAAACGCGTGCTGATCGTCGGGTAGACGCCGATGTCCGGCAGGCCGCCGCCGCCGAGCGCCGGGATGTTGCGCATGTTGTCGGGATCGCGGTTGAAGTAGGTGAAGGCGCCCTGCACGTGGCGCAGGCGGCCGATGGCGCCATCGGCGATCAGCGAACGCACCTTCTGCCAGACCGGCGCGTAGGTCACCATATAGGCCTCGGTGATCAGCACCTTGTTGCGGTCGCGCGCAGCGATCAGGCTGTCGATTTCGTCGGCCTTCAGCGCGATCGGCTTTTCGCAAAGCACATGCTTGCCGGCGTCCGCCGCCTTGATCGCCCATTCGACATGCTGCGACGTGGGCAGCGGGATGTAGACCGCGTCGATCAGGTCCGAGGCCAGCATCTCCTCGTAGGAACCGAAGGCGTGCGGGACCGAGAAACGGTCGGCCATGTTACGGGCGCGGGCGAGATCGCGGCTCGCGACGGCGGTGACGACGCAGTTTTCCGCATCCTGGATGGCCGGGACCACCAGTTCGCGACCGATTTTCGCCGTCGACATGATTCCGAAACGCAGCATCGCTGATCCTCCCCAAATTGAAATCGCCGCACCTTATTTCAGCCGATGCGCAACACGCAATGGCCGTGCCGATTTTGTTACCGTCGCCTGGGTGGCATTTCGCACCCGGCGCCGATAACGTGCCGCGGCAAGGCTTCGTGCCGCACTCTTTCCTTCTGCAACCGGGGAGACCACCACCATGGAAATGCGCAAGCTCGGACGAACGGGGCTTTCGGTCGCGCCGATCGTTTTCGGCGGCAACGTCTTCGGCTGGACGGCCGACGAGAAAACCTCCTTCGCCATTCTCGACGCCTTCTTCGACGCCGGCTTCAACACCATCGACACCGCCGACGTCTATTCGGCCTGGGTGCCGGGCAACAAGGGCGGCGATTCGGAAGAGATCATCGGCAAGTGGCTGAAGACGGGGCGCGTGCCGCGCGACAAGGCCGTGATCGTCACCAAGGTCGGCTCGGACATGGGCGAGGGCCAGACGCTCAAGGCGGCCTATATCCTCAAGGCCGTCGAAGCCTCGCTCAGCCGGCTCCAGACCGACTATATCGACCTCTATCTCTCGCACTGGCCCGACCCCAATACACCTTATGAGGAAACGCTCGGCGCCTTCGCCAAATTGAAGGAACAGGGCAAGATCCGCGCGATCGGCTGCTCCAATCTCGATGCCGCACAGCTCAAGGCGTCGCTCGATGCCGCCAAGGCGGCGGGCCTGCCGCGCTACGACGTGCTGCAGCCGGAATATAACCTCTATGAGCGCGCAAGCTTCGAGGGGCCGCTGGCGGACCTCTGCGTCGCGGAGGAAATCGGCGTCATCACCTATTTCAGCCTCGCCGCCGGCTTCCTGTCGGGCAAGTATCGCAGCAAGGCGGATGCTTCCGGCAAGGCGCGCGAGGGCCGCGTCAGCGGCTATCTCAACGACAAGGGCTTGCGCATTCTGGACGCGCTCGACACCGTTGCCGCCGAGACCGGCGCCAAGCCCGCCGAGATTTCGCTCGCCTGGCTTCTACGCAAGAAGGGCGTGACGGCGCCGATCGCCAGCGCCACCAGCCTTTCGCAGCTCGAAGCGCTGATCAACGCGGCAAAGCTGACCCTCTCCGGCGAGGCCATGCGCCTGCTCGACGAGGCCGGCGCATGACGATCGTCGTCCGTGATGCCGCGCCGACCGATGAGGCGCGCTGGCGTGAACTCTGGGCCGCATACCTTGCCTTCTATGGAGTGGATATCGATCCCAGGATCAGCGATGCGACGTGGCGCCGGGTCTTCGACCCGGCTTCCGCGATTTTCATGCGCGTCGCCGAGGCCGACGGCGAAGTGCTGGGCTTCGCGCTCTGCCTCACCCACGAGGGGACCTGGGTCCTGAAACCCGATTGCTACCTGGAAGACCTGTTCGTCGATGCCGAGGCCCGCGGCAAGGGCGTCGGGCGCGCACTGCTGGACGACCTCGTCGGCCTTTGCAAGGCGAGGGGCTGGGCGCGGCTCTACTGGCACACCGAGGAAAGCAACGAGACGGCGCGGAAGCTCTACGACCGCTATGTCGAAAGCGACGGCCATATCCGCTACCGGATCAGCATCTCAAGCGGCGGCAGTCCCTCGTAGAGGGCGGCATGGTCGCCCTCCCAGTTCGCCATGCCCGGCTTGGTGAGAAGCCCGCGCGGCGGCACATAGCTGCGGATCACGCGCCGGGGGCGTTCGTGCCACTGGATGTTGAAGGCCCACAGCTTCGGGAAGAAGCAGAGCGAGGCATAGGGAAGCTTGTCGTGTATCCACCAGGCAAGCTTCCGCCAGTCGCCCTCGTCGCGGCCATGGTCGATCAGCCAGGGAACGACGACGCAGGCGGTCGCGCCCATGAAACCCTCGGCATCGCGCCGGTCCCAGATATGCTCGGCCGCCGTCGCTTCGTTCGACGAGCAGTTGAGATTGTTCCTGTTGCCGAACTGGTTGACCTCCGGCGAGCGGTAGCCGGAGCGGATATGCAGCCGCCCGAAGGTCGCCTGCAGCGGCTCCAGCAGGTTTTCGCAAAGGGCGCGTCCCGCCTCGACGGCAAGCACGGGGTCGTCGGGTATATTCGGGATTCGGTAGAAATCGGCGATCTCGGAATGCAGGAAATCGCGCAGGAAGAAACTCCTCGAAAGCCGGGTCCGCCCAAGCTCTTCAAGGCCTTTCATCGAGGCCGGTTTCTTCATCGCCCGCTCCTTCGCTTCGCATCGTCGCACGGAAAGATGCCCGGCATCGCCCGGCGGCGGCAACCCGTTTTATGGCGGCCATGAAAAATAGCGGCAGGTGCGGCAGGGGGTTGCCCGCCGCCCGGCTTTCTCTACTTTAGGGATCACCAGCACAGGAGGAACCGCATGTCCGAGGAACAGGCAATCCGCGCCGTGGTCCATCTCTATGTCGACGGCATGGCGTTCGGCAACGAGCCTGCCCTGAAGAAGGCGTTTCACCCGCGCGCGACCATCATCGGCAATTATCAGAACGCGGTCGAATGGCTGTCCCGCGACGAGTTCATCGCCGCCATCCTTGCCGAAACGCCGGCGACGCCCGGCACGCAGCCGCTGATGGATATCGGATCGATCGATATCGAAGGCGATGCGGCGAGCGTGAAGGTCGTCGACGAATTCGCCGGCATGCGCTTTTCCGATTACCTCTCGCTCCTGAAGATCGACGGCCGCTGGGTCGTCGTCAACAAGGTCTATTACCTTCACGGCTGAGCCGGCTGACCTCTCAAAGGCCGCGCACGCTCAACGCATAGCGCCAGCGCCGTATCTGGTCGAGCGTGCGGAAAAGATACGCCTTGCCGCGCAGGAGAAAATGTTTCTTGGCGGCGCGGTAGTGTTCGGGCCTGCCGATCGACGTCTCGGGGCGCAACGGGCTGAAGGCCGGGACATTGTCTTTCGTCGTGTAGGTCTCGACGCCGGTCGCCCAGCCGCGTTCCAGCGCGATGTCGAACGGCAGCGTCATCGGCCGCAAGGTGTTCACGAGGATCTTTGCGGCCTTTCGGGTGACGAGGTAGCAGGCGGCCGAGCCCTGCGGGCCGTGCAGGCAGCGGCCGACGACATCGCCCTTCGCCGTCTCCGCCTTGGGGCGAAACCCGACGATGCGATGGTTGACGAGCTTGATCACGCCGGCGGACGGCACCGCGGAGAGCGCGGCCAGCGCCCGCGGGATAAGCCGTTCGTCGAGATCGATGTCGTCCTCGCAGATGATCGCCACGTCATCATTGCCGGCCGCCACCCGCTCCAGCGCCATCAGATGGCTGGCATAGCATCCATATTCGCCGGGAAGCGGCTTGCGGCCGTTGCGGGCGTCGAACCCCCGCTCTTCGAAATCCTTCCAGCCGCCGGCCGGAAGCGTGCGGCCGTCCACCGCCGCGATCCGGGCGACCGCAAAGGCGCCCTCCTCCGCCTGCTCCTGAAGCCGCCGCCAGCGGCTCGCGCCGCGGTCCAGGTTGATCGCGTAAATGGGGATCGAATCGGTCGGCCTGCCGGTATCTCCCGATGATCGGAAGTCCGCTGTCTGCTCCGGAAGCGCCATCATGCCTCTTGTTTCTTCTTTCTTCGCGCCCGCGGGCGCCGCCGTCCCGCCAAAACCAAAGCAACTTTCAGTTTCGAAGACAATTGTTACATCAGAAATTGGGAATATGGCTTTTTTGATGATTTGCAAGACACAGCGGCGAAATGCCGCCCTGCACGGGAAAATCGACGGAGAAGCTTCGATGGTTCCTGTTGCCTTTGCGGCCGGCGCTTCTTAACTGACAGGAAGACGATGTTCCCAACCGAACAAGGGACGCGATGCGAACGCTACTATCAATCGCAATTTCAGGACTGCTCGCCGCAGCCGTGATGCCGCCTGCCGCGAATGCGGAAAGCCTCGCCAAGCCCAAGCGGCCCGCCACGCTCGCCTTCCCGTTCAAGGACCTTCCGGGCGTCACGGCTCCGCAGCCGCCGTGGGACGACAACGTCAAATGCTACACCACCACCGAATCGCTGCGCGGCATCAACGGGACGCGCTACCGCGACCTGCCCGAACTCAACTATGTCTGCGAGAAAAACGGCGTCGTCTCTTCCGGCAACTTCGCGCCGAGAAGAGGATACTGGCAATACAACGCACCCACACACTGACCACGCCGCAGCGCACAACAAAAAAGCCCGGCGAGCCGGGCTTTTTGCATATTCCGCATCCGAATTCCGGACCGGAACTTTGGGAATTTGGTGCCCAGAAGAGGACTCGAACCTCCACGCCTCGCGGCACAGGTACCTGAAACCTGCGCGTCTACCAATTCCGCCATCTGGGCGACGGACACGCATGTAAGGGGGTGGCTCTCCGGTGTCAACAGCGTTTTTGAAGTTTTCGTGTCATTCCGCAAAAAAGCCGGTCAGGCGGCCCGTTCGGCATAGGCCCGGATGAGGCCAAGTCCCTGTTCCAGCAGGGTCTTCGCCTCGTTCTCGGTCGCCGCCTCGACATAGCAGCGCATTTCCGGGGCATTTCCCGAGGGGCGGAAATGGATGATTCGGCCGTCAGTCAGCGTCACGCGCAGCCCGTCTATGTCGCTCGTCTCGGCGACCGCGCCGACCGGCGCGACGAAGGCCGCGAGATTGGCTGCGGACGCCCTCAGATGCGCCATCAGCGCCGCACTCGTCTCGACGGGAAAGTTTTCCAGCCGGTCGGCGGCGGCGAAGGGAAGACGGTAGGAGGCGGCGACCGCCGAGAGCGGCTGTTTTTGCGTTGCGGCCGCGTAGAGGGCGGCCAGGATCGGCAGGAAGCTGTCGCGCGTCGGCAAAGGCTCAAGCGTCTCGGCGCCGATCGTGAACGCGCTTGCCGTCAGCGTGCCGCCATTGGCTTCGAAGCCGACGATCCTGTCCTTGCCCGCCTGACGCGCCGCATCCATGCCGGCGATGACGAAGGGGGAGCCGACGCGGGTGCGCACGACGCCGTAGCTGCCGGCCGCTTCGATACCGGAATTCGACGTCACCGGGGTCACGACCACGACCGCGCCGAGGAAGCGGGCGGCGATCAGCCCAAGCAGGTCGCCACGCAGCGGCTCGCCGGTTTCGTCGGCGACCAGCGGGCGGTCGCCGTCGCCGTCGGCGGAGACGATCGCGTCCAGCCGGTATCGTCCGGCCCAATCGCGCATCAGCGCGATGGTCTCGGCGGAGACCGCCTCCGTATCCACCGGAATGAAGGTCTCGGACCGGCCGAGCGTCACGACGCGCGCGCCGAAATGCGAAAGCACGGTGTCGAGGAGGTCGCGGGCGACGGTGCTGTGCTGGTAGACCCCAACGGTCAGGCCGGCGAGCGCGCCGGGGGGCAGCAGGGCCGCATTGCGCGAAAAGAACAGGGCCTCGGCCCGCGCCGAATGGTCGGGCGCCTTGGCCGGCGTCTCATCGAGAGCGGCATCGCCGATCGCAGCCGCTTCGGCGCCGATCGCCGCCTCGTCCTCCTTGTCGATTTCGCCGTCGGGGCGATAGAATTTGATGCCGTTGCGGTCGGCCGGAATATGCGAGCCGGTCACCATCAGCGCGGCGGCCTTGAGCTGCAAACCATAGAGCGCGAGCGCCGGCGTGGCGATCGTTCCGCAATCGAGCGGCCGGAGGCCCGCGCGTTCGAGCGCGCCGATGCAGGTCGCTGCGACCGCCGGGCTGGAATCGCGAAAATCGCGGCCGATCAGGATCGGGTCTCCCGGCTGGAGCCGGCCCTGCTTCAGCAGATATCGGGCGAAAGCCGTCGCATAGAGCGCCGAGGCACGTCCCTTGAGGTCGACGGAAAGGCCGCGAAGACCGCTCGTTCCGAATTTCAGGCTCACGTCAGGCTCCTTCGATGACAGCAAGGGCGCATCCCGGCCGGACGCCCCGTATCGGCAGTTTTAGTGCGCCCTCGCGCTTCGATCAACCGAACACGTCTTTGCATGGCCGGGAATACGCCCTACCTTATTTGACGTCCGCAAGCGTCGCATGACGCCGGAGCAACCCCGAAGAACGGACAGGCGGTGATCGCGCTGGCGGTAGCACTCCGTAGCCGGCTTTTCGCGGCGGAGGAACAACGATGAACGCGTTGCTAATTAAAACTGGTGATGGGTTGGGTGCAAACCTATTTGCAGCAGCGAGAAAGCGGAGCAATGGCTCATGCCACGCGGCGGCCGCTTGCCGTACTGTGAATTCCGCGAATTACGGTCAAAGGAATTGGGACAAATCGATGCCTGCAGAATTGAGTTTCATTCCTGTGCTTAGCTCTTTGGTGGATCCGAAGCGGCAAGTGATCATCAAGTGCGTGCAAATCCGGATCGATGAAAATCCATATATTGAGATCGGTTATGATCCTATGATCGGGCCTGACAAGCTCACAATGCCAATTCCGCAGCACCTCCGTTTTCTGGTTGAGGGAAAACCAGAGCGCGCGGTGCCTCGGCTACTGTTCAAGTCAGACGCCTACAACGAACTTGCTAAGATTTTCGTCAAGGCTCGCGTGGCGACTGGTGTGCTTCGAATTACCGTGGACAGTGGCGAACATGGGTTGAAGTATGCCGCCGGCTTCATCGAACGCGCTGGGATTTCAGGCGTGAGCGAGAGCCCGTATCAGGCGCTTCGCGAGATACTAAGTGCGTGTGTGAAACTGCCTGCCTGGGATGACATGGCAAAGGCATTTTCAGAGCCGGTGCACAAAATCTGTTTCTATCTCGATGTTCAAGCCGCGAGAGACCTTTTCGCGAATACTGGGACTGTTTTCGACACGCAACCAGCGGGCGAAATCCTCTTCGTAGAGAGGGAGGTACGCTCATGACGATTCTTTTTGAGCATGCTGTTCAAAGTACACTAAGTACCTTGCGGATCGACTATGGAACACTGCGGCGAAAAGGAGTTTGACATGTCCGGTTTCTTGGCGCCCCTGTGGGCGATCGGCCTGATGCTGGTGCCGCCGGTTGCGCCGGCGGTGGCCATGCCGGCAGCGCCGGCGGTCGAAACCGGCCGAATGCCTTATGTCATCGATGCGCAGGTGCTGTGCGACTATCGCGGCTGTTTCGGCTTCGGCCCGACCCAGTGGTATCGCCGACCCACCCAGCAGCCCTCCTACCTGCCGCCGAACAGCCCGCCGGTCTATTACCGGCCGCGGGCCGTCGGCGTGCCGGATTCGGCCTACTATCGCAACGTGCCGCCGCCGGCCCCACAGGCGCCGCAGGCGCGGCAGATCTATCGCCAGCCTGCCGAGGGGACGAGCCGGCATGTGGCCTGGTGCCTCGACCGCTACCGCAGCTACAATCCCGAGACCAACCGCTACATGCAGACCTCCGGGCGCTACCACGAATGCGTCTCTCCCTACGACTGAGGCGGCCGCTCAGGCGTCTGAAGCGTTCCGGTCGGTGTGTCCGAGATCGCGGCCGGGATCGATGACGTCGCGCACGCGCTGCTTCAATTCCTTCGGACCGGGAAAGCCGCCGTCGCGCTTGCGCTGCCAGAGCAGCGTGCCATCGATGCGAATCTCGAAATTGCCGCCGGTGCCGGGGATCAGCGCCACCTCGCCGAGGCTGTCGGTAAAGGTCTGCAGGAGTTCCTGCGCCATCCAGGCGGCGCGCAGCAGCCAGTTGCATTGCGTGCAGTAAAGGATGGTGATCTTCGGCTTGTCCGTCATCGTCGTTCCGCTCCGTCTTAGGCTCGAGCTTCGGCTATGGCATGCCGCACTTGCGCCGGCAACGCCCGCGTGCTCATCTTCGCCCGGCCATCATCGGAGAAGCAGGGCAGGCATGCGCGTCGCAATCGTCGAAAACGTCAGGAACACTTATATCGGGCAGGTCGGCGTCGCGCTGGCGGAAGCCGGCGCCGAAATCGACTGGCTGCGCGTCTGGAAGGGCGATCCGCTGCCGGCCGACCCCGACAGGCACGATGCGCTCATCATGTTCGGCGGCCCGCAGAGCGCGGCGGACGACGAGAGATACCCTTACCTTGCCGAGGTCGCCAAGCTGATGCGCCGCTTCGACGAGGCCGGAAAGGCCGTGCTCGGCATCTGCCTGGGCAGTCAGGTGCTGGCGCGCGCCTATGGGGCTGAAAACCGCCCCGGCGTGGCGCGCGAGTTCGGCGTCCATGGCGTGCAGCTGACGCCCGAAGGACGCGGCGATCCGCTCTTTGCCGGAATGAACGACGACTTTCCCGTCTTCCAATGGCATGCCGATACATTCAGCCTACCGGAAGGCGCCATCCGGCTCGCCGCCAGTGCGGCGACGCCCAACCAGGCGTTCCGCATCGGCCGGGCGGCCTACGGCATCCAGTTTCACTTCGAAGCCGACCGGGCGATGGTCGAGGCTTGGCAGGGCAGCATCGCCGTGCCGGTCGAGCCGCAGCGCGTGATGAAGGTCGATGCGGCCGGCCTTGCGATCGCCCGCGCCTGGGTGGCGATGGTCGCGGCGAAGCGCGCTGCCGAAGTCTCCTGAACGACAGGGCCTTCGCGGCCCTATTCGTCGCCCATCTTCAGCGCGGCGATGAAGGCTTCCTGCGGGATTTCCACCTTGCCGAACTGGCGCATGCGCTTCTTGCCTTCCTTCTGCTTTTCCAGAAGTTTGCGCTTGCGGGTGGCGTCGCCGCCGTAGCACTTCGCCGTCACGTCCTTGCGCAGCGCCGAGATGGTTTCGCGGGCGATCACGTTGCCGCCGATGGCGGCCTGGATCGGGATCTTGAACATGTGCTTCGGGATCAGGTCCTTCAGCTTCTCGCACATGACGCGGCCGCGCTTTTCCGCCGCCGTGCGGTGGACGAGCATGGAAAGCGCGTCGACCGGCTCGCCGTTGACGAGGATCGACATCTTCACGAGGCTGCCTTCGCGGTGGCCGTCGAGATGGTAGTCGAAGGAGGCGTAGCCCTTGGAGATCGACTTCAGCCGGTCGTAGAAATCGAAGACGACTTCGTTGAGCGGCAGGTCGTAATTCACCATGGCGCGGTTGCCGACATAGGTCAGCTCGGTCTGGATGCCGCGGCGGTCCTGGCAGAGCTTCAGGATGCCGCCGAGGTATTCGTCCGGCGTCATGATCGTCGCCTTGATCCACGGCTCGCGGATTTCGTCGATCTTGACGACGTCGGGCATGTCGGCAGGGTTGTGCAGCTCGCGCTCGCTGCCGTCCGTCATGGTGAGCTGGTAGACGACCGAGGGGGCGGTGGCGATGAGATCGAGGTTGAACTCGCGCTCCAGCCGTTCCTGGATGATTTCGAGGTGCAGCAGCCCGAGGAAGCCGCAGCGGAAGCCGAAGCCGAGAGCGGCGGAGCTTTCCATCTCGAAGGAGAAGCTGGCGTCGTTGAGGCGCAGCTTGCCCATGGCCGAGCGCAGGTCTTCGAAGTCCGCCGCATCGACCGGGAAGAGGCCGCAGAAGACGACCGGCTGCGCCGGCTTGAAGCCCGGCAGGGCTTCCGCCGTCGGGCGGCGATCCTCGGTGATGGTATCGCCGACGCGGGTGTCGGCGACTTCCTTGATCGAGGCGGTGATGAAGCCGATCTCGCCGGGGCCGAGACTGTCCACATTGACCATCTTCGGGGTGAGCACGCCGACGCGTTCGACCTGATACTTGGCGTCCGTGCCCATCATGCGGATCGTCTGGCCCTTGGTGAGCACGCCGTCGATGATGCGCACCAGAACCATGACGCCGAGATAGGTGTCGTACCAGCTATCGACCAGCAGCGCCTTCAGCGGCGCCTTTTCGCCGCCGGCGCTCTTCGGCGCGGGCAGCTTGTGGACGATCGCCTCCAGCACATCGGGAATGCCGAGGCCCGTCTTCGCCGAAATCATCACCGCGTCGGAAGCGTCGATGCCGATCACTTCCTCGATTTGCGTCTTGATACGGTCGGGCTCGGCGGCCGGCAGGTCGATCTTGTTCAGAACGGTGACCAGCTCGTGGTTGTTGTCGATCGCCTGATAGACGTTGGCGAGCGTCTGCGCTTCCACGCCCTGAGAGGCGTCGACCACCAATAGCGAGCCTTCGCAGGCCGACAGCGAGCGCGACACTTCATAGGCGAAGTCGACGTGGCCGGGGGTGTCGATGAGGTTCAGGATATAGGTATCGCCATCATTCGCCTTGTAGTGCAGGCGCACGGTCTGGGCCTTGATGGTGATGCCGCGCTCGCGCTCGATATCCATGTTGTCCAGCACCTGCTCGGACATTTCGCGTTCGGCAAGGCCGCCCGTCGACTGGATCAGGCGGTCGGCCAGCGTCGATTTGCCGTGGTCGATGTGGGCCACGATCGAAAAGTTGCGGATGTGCGAAAGCGGAGTGGTCGAATTGGTGCTCATGCGCGCCATATAGCAGCGCCGCCCCGCGCCGCAAAGCGGAAAAGCGGCGGTTCGCAGCGGTTTCGAGCGGCTTCGGCGCAGCCCGGCCATCGCCATTTCGGCGGTCCGGCGGCGGCTTGATTCCATCCTGCGATCGTGCGTTTCTGTCGCGCATGATCAAGGAGCCGCCATGACCGTCCGCCTTTTGAACGCCGGGGAAGCCCGCGCCGCCGTTTCCGCCCTTGCCGGCGTGCTGAGCGACTGCGTCGAGGGCGGGGCATCCGTCGGCTTCATGCAGCCTTATCGCCCCGCCGATGCCGAGCCCTATTGGCGGGAGGTGGCGGACGCGGTCGAAAGCGGCGCGACCCTGCTCTTTACCGCCGAAACGGACGGCGAGATCGTCGGTACCGTGCAGGTGGGGCTGGCGCAGATGCCGAACCAGCCGCATCGCGGCGACCTGAAGAAGCTGCTGGTGCACCGCAAGGCGCGCGGAACGGGGATCGCCCGCCGGCTGATGGCCGCCGCCGAAAGCGAGGCGGCGCGGCGCGGACGCACGCTTCTGGTGCTCGACACCGCGACCGGCAGCCCGGCCGAAGCGATCTATCCGCGTCTCGGCTGGACCCGCTGCGGCGTCATTCCCGACTATGCGCTGTGGCCCGAAGGCGGCCTTTGCGACACGACGATCTTCTACAAGCGGCTGGCCGCCCGGTAGCAGCAATCGCAAAGCATCAGCACCGCTGATCGTTCGGATGAAAAGATTGAATTTGCCTCATCCTCCCTTCCCCTCTATCAGCAGCAGTTCGGGAGAGGAACGGTCATGGAACGGCAGACGATCGAAATGGCGGCGGACGGTTGCGCCGCCCTGGCGCCGGCAACGGCGGAGACGGCTCCCGCCGGGCGGGGTGCGGCGACCGGCGCGCTGCTCTGCCTGATCTCGATCTGCTGCGCGCAGTTCGGCTCGGCGCTGACGGCTCCCTTGATCGCGGATTACGGCGTCGCCGGCGCAAGCCTGCTGAGGCTCGCCGTCGCGGCGATCATGCTGGTGCTGGTCACCCGGCCGCCGATCTTCAGCTACAGCCGGTCGCAATGGCTGGGCGCGATCCTTCTCGGGATCACGACCGCCGGCATGACGCTCTGCTTTTTCGCGGCCATCCGGCTGCTTCCCCTCGGCCTTGCGGTCGCCATCGATTTCCTCGGGCCGCTCTCCGTCGCCGTCATCGGCTACGGGATCGGCTGGCGGCTGGTCTGGCCGCTGATCGCCGGCGCCGGCGTTCTGTTTCTCTCCTTCGACGGCGAGCAATGGGTCGGCAACCTGACCGGCGTGCTGTTTTCCGTCGGATCGGGCGTCTGCTGGGCGATCTATATCGTGCTGACCAAGAAGGTCGGCGCCGCCTTCAAGGGGCTCGAAGGGCTTGCCATGTCGATGCTGGTAGCCGCGCTGGTCTCGCTGCCGTTCGGCATCGCCGACGCCGCGCCGGCGCTGTCGTCGAGCGCGCTTGCCTATGTTCTCGGCCTTGCGGTGCTGACGCCGCTTCTGCCCTATGCGCTGGAAATGGTGGCCCTGCGGCGGATGCCGGCCTCGTCTTTCGGCATTCTGATGAGCCTCGAACCGGCGATTGCCGCCGTCGCCGGATTCCTCATCCTGTCGCAGCCGATGACGACGCTGCAGATGGCCGGGACGGCGCTGGTGGTGCTGGCAAGCCTCGGCGCCTCGATGTCGCCGAAGGGCGCCTGATCGTCAGGCGGGTTTCAGCGCCGGATCGTCCAACGCGGGATTGTAGAACAGCGAGAGCGTCAGGCTCCTGGCGATACGCTCCGCCGTCGCCATGAACCAGTCGCGCGCCTCGGCCGACGGGGCGATGTCGGACAGCGTTTCGCCAAAGAGCGCCAGCCATTCCGGAAAGAGATCGGCCGCCATCCCCTCAACGCCGACATGCGCCTGCACCGGCTTGCCGCCATAGGCGCCGTTGCGGAACGCGATCGACGACCAGAAGCGCTTCATCTTCTCCATATGGTCGGGCCAGCGGCCGGCGAGCCTCGCCTCGAAGACCGGCCCCAGGCGCGGATGCATCCTGATCCGGCCGTAGAAGGTTTCGACCAGCAGGCCGATGAAGGCGGCGTCGACGCCGATCTGCCGCATCCCGGCCTCCGCCCGCTCGCGGATTTCGGCCACATGCGCGGCGCGGCCCGTCAACTCGATCGTCATGTCATGCTCCCGGCATCGCGCCATGCGAAGAAAGCGGCGCGGCCGCTCCTATGTAGTCCTCGCCGCCGGCGGCACCAAGAGGCGGCCTCGCGCTTGCGGCAATCTGTCGTTTTCCCCCGGCCCGCACCCTTGACCGGCCGGCCTCGGCCCCTTAAGATTAGAATAATTCTAAATTGGAGATTTGCCCTCATGTTGGCGCGGTTGTTCACGTCGTCCAAGCGATCCTTTTCGTCGCTGTCCGAGCAGGAAATTCTGGCCGTGGCGATCGCCGCGGAAGAGGACGATGCCCGCATTTACCTGGCCTATGCCGAACAGCTCCGGCACGACTATCCCGCCTCCGCCAAGGTCTTCGAGGATATGGCGGAGGTGGAGGATACGCACCGCAAGGTGCTGATCGACATGCATCGCAAGCGCTTCGGGGAGCGCATTCCGCTGATCCGCCGCGAACATGTCAGCGGCTTTTACGACCGCAAGCCGGACTGGCTGCGCAAGAACCTGTCGCTCGACACCATCCGCGGCGAAACCGAGGCGATGGAAGCGCAGGCGCACCGTTTCTATGTGGAAGCGGCAAAGCGCACATCGGACGCCGCCACCCGCGAACTTCTCGGCGAGCTGGCGCTGGCCGAGCAGGGGCACGAGGAAATCGCCGCCGCGCTGACGGACAAGCACGCGCCCGCGGACATCAAGAAGGACGAGGACGCCGTCGCCCACCGCCAGTTCATCCTGACCTATGTGCAGCCGGGACTTGCCGGGCTGATGGACGGATCGGTCTCGACGCTGGCGCCGATCTTCGCCGCCGCCTTCGCGACGCAGGACACCTGGCAGACCTTTCTCGTCGGCCTTTCGGCCGCCGTCGGCGCCGGCATCTCCATGGGCTTCACCGAAGCCGCCCATGACGACGGCAAGATTTCCGGGCGCGGTTCGCCGATCAAGCGCGGCCTTGCCTGCGGCATCATGACGATGCTCGGCGGCCTCGGCCACGCCCTGCCCTATCTCATTCCCTCTTTCTGGACCGCGACGGTGATCGCCGTGATCATCGTGTTCTTCGAACTCTGGGCGATTGCCTTCATCCAGAATAAATATATGGAGACGCCGTTCCTGCGCGCCGCCTTCCAGGTGGTGCTCGGCGGCTCGCTGGTGCTCGGCGCCGGCATTCTGATCGGCAGCGGCTGACGGTCGGCGAAAAGGCCACTCAACGAAAAAGGGCCGGCAATGCCGGCCCTTTTGTCGTTCGTACCGTATGGTACGGTTGCTTATTTCAGCGCGCCGACCAGAACGTCGCGGCCGTTTTCGATCGTGACCCAACGGCCGGCATTGTTGCTCGCCTGGCGCTTGATGTAGGAATAGGGCGTGTCGGTCCAGAGCTTCACCTGGTCCTCGAGGTTGTCGAGGATGTAGTCGCCCTGCGAGGTGCGCAGCGTCAGAACCGCATGGCCTTCGCCGTCCGGCTTGCGCACCACCGTCATCAGCAGATTGGAGGGCGAGATGCCGCGCTGGATCAGGATGCGACGCTTGAGCAGCGCGAAATCCTCGCAGTCGCCGGCCGTCGTCGGATAGGCCCAGTATTCCTCGACGCCGTACACTTCCATGTCTGTCGCCGGCGTGATCATCCGGTTGACGGAGAGGTTGACCTTGGTGACGAGCGCCCAGACATCGGAATTGATATCGACGGGCTTCAGGTCCCGGATCGGGCCGCATTCGTTGCGGTAGCGCTGACAGAAATCGTAGTGGCCGATGGGCTGGGACGTGACGTTTCCGACAACCATCGATGGCGTGTTCTGAGAGGCCGGCACCGCCGACGACGACATGGCAAAGACAGCCGCAAAGGCTACGAACAGGCCCTTTATACGCACGCCCAACTTCCTTGTATCGTCCCGCTTTTCGTTAACAAACTGTTAAGGAAGGGGGTGCGCCAAGTCAATCGTTACTAAATCCTTAACACCGGCAACTCTTCAACATGGTTAAAATGCAACAGAAATCCGCCCTCGCCGGCCCTTGCGAGGCCCGGCGTTCGATGGCGGAATTGCGGCAGCGGTTTTTCAGGAAAGAGCAAGCGCCTCGACGGCGGAGAGCATCCGCGCGAGGTCCTGCGGCCGTGACAGGCGGTGGTCTCCGTCGCGGATCAGGGTCAGCACGACGTCGTCGGCGGGCAGGTGCTCGACGAGCTTGAGGGCATGAGCGAAGGGCACGTCGGCATCCTCCATCCCCTGCAGGATGTGCACCGGCGAGCCGGTTTCGACGATGCCGGTCAGCACCCGGTTGGCGCGTCCGTCTTCCAGAAGCTTCTCGGTGAAGATATTGGGCTCGGGGCTGTATTCCGAATGCTCCTCGAAATAGCCGCGCTCCGCGAGCGAGGTCTTTTCCGCCTCCGTCAGGTTCGGCTCGATGAGGTCGATGGTGAAATCCGGGGCAGGCGCGATCAGCACCATGCCCTGCACCACAAGGCCGGCGCCTTGCTTGCGCAATTCCTGCGCGAGCCTCAGCGCGATCCAGCCGCCCATCGAGGAACCGACGAGCACGACGCGCTCAGGTGCTGCATGGGCGACGACGGCCAGCGCCTCCTCGAGCCAGCGCGAGATCGTGCCGTCCAAGAAGCGGCCGCCGGACTGCCCGTGCCCCGAATAGTCGAAGCGGATGCAGCCGAGGCCGAGGCGCGCGGCAAGACCGTCCAGCTCGACCGCCTTGGTGCCGGCCATGTCGGAGCGGTAGCCGGAGAGCCAGACCAGCGTCGCGCCGGAGGCGGCCGTCGCCTTGCGCTCCCGGATGGCGATCGGGCGTGCGTCGCCGCCGGTGCCGACCGTCAGGAATTCGGGATCGTTCGTGGTCAAGGATGCGGACATGCGGCAAATTCTCCTGTTTGGGCCTATAAAACAGATTATTGCAGAGGCTGACAGGAGGTGATTTCTGTCTTAAAGCGTGCTATTGACTTCCTCGCAGCTTCGCCGGGGCCAAGGAAACGCGCCGACGGGAACAGAGAAGCTGCAGCCATTCGAAACAATTCGTGGAGAGTACGACCATTCGCAGACCTTTTAAAGCTGACGCGCCCGTGAAGGAAGGGCCGCGTTCCAACAGGGAAATCCGCATTCCGAAAGTACAGCTCATCGGAGCTGACGGCGCGAACCTGGGTGTGGTGCCCACCGACCAGGCGCTCAGAATGGCTGAGGAAGCCGGCCTCGATCTGGTCGAGATTTCCCCCAACACCGAGCCGCCAGTCTGCAAGATCCTGGACCTGGGCAAGCTGAAATACGCCAACCAGAAGAAAGCCGCCGAAGCGCGCAAGAAGCAGAAGATCGTCGAAATCAAAGAAATCAAGATGCGTCCGAACATCGACACGCATGATTACGACGTGAAGATGAAGGCAATGGGCCGCTTCTTCGACGAAGGCGACAAGGTCAAGGTGACGCTGAAGTTCCGCGGCCGCGAAATGGCCCACCAGGAACTCGGCATGAAGCTCCTTCAGCAGGTCAAGGCCGACACGGTCGAGATCGCCAAGGTGGAAGCCGAGCCCAAGCTCGAAGGCCGCCAGATGATGATGGTGCTGGCGCCGAAGTAACGGATGCCTCGCCGGATAGAGCGGAGCCGTCCTTCAGGGGCGGCTTTTTGCTTTTCCGCGCACCGGCGGCCGAAGATTCCCTTCGCGACGCCGTTGCACTTTCGAGGGACTGCGGTTATAAGCGCGCGTCCGAACTGACCGGCAGGGCATGCCGTGGCAGTTCAGAATGCTGGCGGAAGGGATCGTCACCCTTTCGCGGTTCAACAACACGGAAAGCACCCGCACCTTTTGCAAGACCGGTTCGCCGGGCCTGCGAGGGGCGTCTTTTTATCAAGGCGCGGCCGGGGCACAAAAGGAGTAGCAAAATGCCCAAGATGAAGACGAAATCGTCTGCCAAGAAGCGGTTCAAGATCACCGCGACCGGCAAGGTGAAGGCAGCCGCCGCCGGCAAGCGCCACGGCATGATCAAGCGTACCAACAAGTTCATTCGCGACGCCCGCGGCACCATGGTTCTGGCAGAACCCGATGGCCGCAAGGTAATCAAGAACTACTTGCCGAACGGTCTCTGAGACTTTTCGTAACGCGTTTTCTTAAGGAGATCATGACATGGCACGCGTAAAAAGAGGCGTTACCGCCCACGCCAAGCACAAGAAGGTTCTGGACCAGGCCAAGGGTTTCTACGGCCGCCGCAAGAACACCATCCGTACCGCGAAGGCTGCCGTCGACCGCGCCAAGCAGTACGCATACCGCGACCGCAAGGTTAACAAGCGCAATTTCCGCGCTCTCTGGATCCAGCGCATCAACGCTGCCGTCCGCGAATTCGGCCTCACCTACGGCCGCTTCATCGACGGCCTGAACAAGGCTGGCATCGAAGTCGACCGCAAGGTCCTCTCCGACATGGCGATCCACGAGCCGGAAGCATTCGGCGCGCTCGTCGCCGCCGCCAAGAAGGCGCTGGAATACCTCAAGGACGCAGGCACCAAGAACGAGTTCGAGTCCACCGTTCAGTAAGACGGCGCCGCTCGACGCTCATTCGCGTTGAAATCGAAGCCCGCGCCGGGAAACCGGCGCGGGTCTTTTTTTGCGCCGGGCTTCCTTGGCAGTTTTTTGACGCTTGCCCGGTTGATTGGCCGCGTCCACATGGGTAGTGATCTGCAGCGCTTTATCAACGACAGCCGCGACCGACGCCGGCAGGGCAGAACAAGATGACCGAACTGGAAACTTTGGAACAGCAACTGATGGCGGAGGTCGCCGCTGCTGCCGACGAACAGGCGATCGAAGCCGTCAGGGTTTCGGCGCTCGGCAAGAAGGGGTCCGTCTCGGAGCTTCTGAAGACGCTCGGCGCCATGTCGCCGGAGGAGCGCCAGACGCGGGGGGCCGCGATCAACGCGCTGAAGAACTCCGTGACCGAGGCCATCAACGCCCGCAAGGCCGCGCTCAAGGATGCGGCGATCGAGGCGCGGCTGAAGGCCGAAACCGTCGACGTCAGCCTGCCGGTGCGCTCGTCGCCGGCCGAACGCGGCCGCATTCATCCGATCAGCCAGATCGTCGATGAAATCACCGCGATCTTCGGCGACATGGGCTTTTCGATCGCCGAAGGTCCGGACGTCGAAACCGACTATTATAATTTCACCGCGCTGAACTTCCCCGAAGGCCATCCGGCCCGCGAGATGCACGACACCTTCTTCTTCAATCCGGATGAGAAGGGCGAGCGCAAGGTTCTGCGCACGCATACCTCGCCGGTCCAGGTGCGTACCATGGAAGCGCAGAAGCCACCGATCCGCATCATCATCCCCGGCAAGACCTACCGCCAGGACAGCGACGCCACGCACTCGCCGATGTTCCATCAGGTCGAGGGCCTGGTGATCGACAAGAAGGCGAACGTCGCCAATATCCGCTGGGTGCTGGAAGAGTTCTGCAAGGCCTTCTTCGAGGTGGACAGCGTGACGATGCGCTTCCGTCCGTCCTTCTTCCCCTTCACCGAGCCGTCCTTCGAAGTCGATATCCAGTGCGACCGCTCCGGCCCGATCGTGAAGTTCGGCGAAGGCACGGACTGGATGGAAATCCTCGGCTGCGGCATGGTCCACCCGAACGTGCTGCGCTACGGCGGGCTCGATCCCGACGAATACCAGGGCTTTGCCTGGGGCATGGGCCTCGACCGCATCGCCATGCTGAAATACGGCATGCCGGACCTGCGCGACTTCTTCAACGCCGACGTCCGCTGGATGAACCACTACGGCTTCCGCCCGCTCGACATGCCGACGCTGTTCGGGGGATTGAGCACGTAAGGCGATGCCGACGGTCCTTCGGAAATACGGTTTCCGTTTCCATTTCTATTCGGCGGATGGACATGAGCCGCCGCATATTCATGTGGATGGAAGCGGCGGAGAAGCGAAGGTCTGGTTGGCGGATGTGTCGCTTGGAAAATGCAAGGGCTTTAGCGACAAGGAGATCGCTCGTATATTGCAGACGGTCCGCGAGCATAGGCAGCAGATGCTGGAGGCATGGCATGCATACTTCGGATAATATGTATCCCGAGAGCGAGCGCCCGGTCGAAGCTTGGTGCGATCCTCATGAATTGCACGTCCGGCTAGCGGATGGACGACATGTTTCGACACCGCTTTGGTGGTATCCGCGTCTGCTGAATGCAACGCCGGCTCAACGCAATACGGTCGAACTGATGCTTGCCGGCGTCCATTGGCCGGAAGTTGATGAAGATCTCTCCATCGATGGAATGCTCAAAGGACGAAAGGCGCCGGGTGCCAAGGCGCCCGAGAAGGCGGCGTGATTCTTAGCCGGTAGAATGGTCAAAGAAAACAAATCAAGTTTTCGATAATGCGGAAGAACACTCGATGAAATTCACACTCTCCTGGCTGAAAGAGCATCTGGAAACGGACGCCACGCTTGAGGAAATCTGCGCCCGCCTGACGATGATCGGGCTGGAGGTCGAGGACGTCGACGACAAGGCGGCGTTCAAGCCCTTCGTCATCGCCAAGGTCGTCTCGGCGGAAAAGCATCCGCAGGCGGACCGGCTGAAGGTGCTGATGGTCGATACCGGCGCGGGTGCGCCGGTGCAGGTCGTCTGTGGTGCGCCGAATGCGCGCGAGGGGCTGATCGGCGCCTTTGCCGCGCCCGGCACCTATGTTCCCGGCATCGACGTGACGCTCGCCGTCGGCAACATCCGCGGCGTCGAGAGCCGCGGCATGATGTGCTCGGAAAAGGAACTGCAGATTTCCGACAATCATGACGGTATCATCGACCTGGCCGCGGATGCGCCGGTCGGCACCAGTTACGCGGCCTATGCCGGGCTCGACGATCCGATGATCGAGATCAACCTGACGCCGAACCGGCCGGACTGCACCGGTGTCCACGGCATTGCCCGCGACCTCGCCGCCTCCGGCCTTGGGACGCTCAAGGCACGCCGCGCGCCGGCTTTCGCCATCGAGGGGGAAACCTCCATCGGCCTTACCATTGATCTCGACGACCGCCGCCTGTGCCCCGGCTTCGCGCTCCGCCTCGTGCGCGGCGTCAGGAACGGCCCCAGCCCGAAATGGATGCAGCAGCGGCTTTTGGCGATCGGCCTTCGCCCGATCAGCGCGCTCGTCGACATCACCAACTATATGACCTTCGATCAGGGCCGGCCGATGCACGTCTTCGACGCCGCCAAGGTCAAGGGCAATCTGGTCGTCCGCCGCGCCAGGGACGGCGAGACGGTGCTGGCGCTCGATGAGCGCGAATACAAGCTCAACCCGAACAATGTGGTGATCGCCGACGACAACGGCGTCGAGTCGATCGGCGGCATCATGGGCGGCGAGCATTCCGGCTGCGACGAGAACACCGTCGACGTGCTGATCGAATCCGCGCTCTGGGACCCGATGAACATCGCCAAGTCCGGCCGCGGCCTCGGCATCATCACCGATGCGCGCTACCGTTTCGAGCGCGGCGTCGATCCGGAATATATGGTGCCGGGCCTGGAGCGGACGACGGAACTGGTGCTCGAATGCTGCGGCGGCACCGCCGCTGCCTCCAAGGTCGTCGGATATGAAGGCCATCAGGCGAAGATCGTCGATTTCCCCTTCTCCGAAGTCAAGCGCCTGACCGGCCTTGAGATTTCGCCCGAGGAAAGCACCTCGATCCTGACGAAGCTCGGCTTCTCGGTCACGGGTTCCGGCGAACGCGTCCCGGTCTCCGTGCCGTCCTGGCGCCCGGATGTGGACGGCAAGGCCGACCTCGTCGAGGAGGTCATGCGCATCCACGGCGTCGACAACATCAAGCCGGCGCCGCTTGAAAGCCATTCGGCCGTCAACGGCAGGATCCTGACGACGCTGCAGATCCGCACGCGCACCGCCAAGCGGGCGCTCGCCGCCCGCGGCATGCTGGAGGCCGTCACCTGGTCCTTCATCTCCGCCGAGCAGGCAGCCCTCTTCGGCGGCGGCTCGGAAGCGCTGAAGCTTGCCAACCCGATCGCGGCCGACATGTCGGACATGCGGCCCTCTCTGCTGCCCGGCCTGCTCACGGCCGCGCAGCGCAACGCCGACAAGGGCTTTGGCGACGTCGCGATCTTCGAAGTCTCCGGCACCTATGAGAACGACCGGCCGGAAGGCCAGCGCCGTGTCGCCGGCGGCATCCGCCGCGGCTCGGCTTCGCTCGCCGGCGCCGGCCGCATGTGGTCGAACGCCGCCAAGAGCGGCGGCCAGCCGGTCGACGTCTTCGACGCCAAGGCCGATGCGCTTGCGGTGATCGAAGCCTGCGGCCTGCCGATGGGCAACATCCAGATCGAGCAGGGCGGCCCCGGCTGGTATCATCCCGGCCGCTCCGGCACGATCAAGATGGGTCCGAAGGTGATGCTCGGCCATTTCGGCGAATTCCATCCGAAAACGCTGGAAGCGCTCGACGTCTCGGGCGCGCTCTGCGGCTTCGAGGTCTATGTCGACGCCATGCCCGAGCCGAAGAAGAAGGCGACCCGGACCAAGCCGGCGCTGGAGCTTTCCGCCTTCCAGGCGGTCAAGCGCGACTTCGCCTTCGTCGTCGACAGAAGCGTGGAAGCCGGCGCCATCATGCGCGCAGCAGGCGGCGCCGACCGCAAGCTGATCACCGGCGTGAATATCTTCGACGTCTTCGAGGGCGCATCGCTCGGCGACGGCAAGAAGTCGGTCGCGATCGAGGTGCAAATCCAGCCGGCGGAACGCACGCTGACGGACGAGGATTTCGAGGCGCTCACGCAGAAGATCGTCGCCAACGTCACCAAGGCGACCGGCGGTATTCTCAGGGCCTAGGCTTTATATCTGCTACGAAGATCGGCGCGGCGGCAAGACGCCGCGCCTCTCAGGCCGCCGTATCCGTCTCGCGCTCGCGGAAAACCAGATCGACGACATCGGCCATCGGCGTATAGCCGGACACGAGCGTCTGCAGCAGCGCGCGCGCCGCAGGCACGTCGCCCGCGTCGAGCGCCGTCTCCAGGGCCGCAAGCTGCTGCGAGAGTTCCGCCCAGGGCAGGAAATGCTCCTGCGCCCGCATGATGCGCGGATGGGTCGTCGGCTGCGGATCGTCGGCGATCAGCAGTTCCTCGTAAAGCTTTTCGCCGGGCCTCAGGCCCGTGATTTCCAGCTCGATATCGCCGTCGGGATTGTCGTCGTCCCGGACCGACAGGCCGGAAAGCTCGATCATGCGGCGCGCAAGCTCGGCGATGCGCACCGGCTCTCCCATGTCGAGCAGGAAGACATCGCCGCCCGCCGACATGGCGCCCGCCTGGATGACCAGCTGCGAGGCCTCGGGAATGGTCATGAAATAGCGCGTGATATCGGGATGGGTGAGCGTGATCGGGCCGCCGTCGCGGATCTGCTGGCGAAACAGCGGCACCACCGAGCCGGAAGAGCCGAGCACGTTTCCGAACCGCACCATCGAGAGGTTGGTGCCGCCGGGCTCGCCCGCGTGATCGGCCTGCAGCGCCTGCAGCACCATTTCCGCCAGCCGCTTGCTGGCGCCCATGATGTTCGTCGGGCGCACCGCCTTGTCCGTGCTGATCAGCACGAAGTTTTCGACGCCGGTCTCGCGCGCGGCTTCGGCAGCGGCCAGCGTGCCGAGCACGTTGTTGCGGATGCCCTCGGCCGGATTGTGCTCGACGAGCGGCACATGCTTGTAGGCGGCGGCGTGATAGACCGTCGCCGGCCGCCAGGCCTCCATGATCTGCAACAGACGGTGCTTGTCGCGGACCGAACCGAGGATGGGGATGAGGCGAAGCTCGCCGCCGTCGTCGGCCCGCGCCGCCTTTTCCAGTTCCGCATGAATGGCGTAGAGGCCGAACTCGTTCTGCTCGAAGAGCACCAGACAGGCCGGACCGTTCTTGACGATCTGTCGGCAAAGCTCGCTGCCGATCGAGCCCCCTGCCCCGGTCACCATCACCACCTTGCCGCGGATATTGCGGTCGAGCAGCGCCTGGTCGGGGGCGACGGTGTTGCGGCCGAGCAGGTCTTCGATATCGAGTTCCCTCAGGTCCGATACCGCCACGCGCCCCTGCGCGAGCGCGGTGAGGTCAGGCATGGTCCGCACGGTCACGCGGGCCTTGCGCATATCCTCGAGTATTTCGTTGCGGCGCTGGCGGGAGGCGTTCGGCAGCGCGAGCAGCACGTCCTTGACCTCGCCGGTCGCAACCAGCGCCGATAGTTCGCCGGGGCTATAGATCGGCAGGCCGCCCATGATGCTGCCCCAGAGGCTGCGGTCGTCGTCGAGATAGCCGAGCACGTTCACTTCGGCGCTGTTGGCCAGCGCGCCGGCAAGCTGTCTGCCCGACGTGCCGGCGCCGTAGATCAGCACCTTGGCGAGCGCCGCGCGGTTGATAAGCCGCTGATAGGCGTTTCCGAGCCAGTAACGCGTGCCCATGCGCGACAGGCCGATGGCGATCAGGAGAAGCAGCGGCTGCAGGATGCCGACCGTGCGCGGGACGCCGGGAACGCTGACCGCGGTGAAGATCGTCAGGAACGCCAGGCCGTAGATGCTGACCGCCTTGACGACGGTGGTGAAGGCCGAGAGCCCCGCATAGCGGAAGATCGCGCGATAAAGGCCGAGCACGATGAAGATCGGGATGGCGATCAGGACCGAGACGATCGCCGGCAGCCACTCGATGCCTTCGAGCACGACCCAGTCGTCGAGGCGCAGGCAATAGGCGAACCAGACGGTGAGGACGCAAAGGCTCGTATCGACGAGCACCGCCAGCGTGCGCTTCGTCGCGCGCGGCAACGCCAGAAAGGGCAGTACGAGCTTGTCCGCAGGCGTCATTCGATTCCTCCGGCCTGCGCGAACCGCTCGATCGCAGGCAGACCACCGATCGTCCCTACACCACTCTCGCGGAGGGACAACCACCGAGCGCTACAAATCGCTCCCTTTTCGGCGTGTCTCAACTGCATTCTTGCGCCTTATTGTCCGACTCACAGGAAAAAGCCGAGCAAAGCAAGCCATATGAGGCAAAATCGCGGCAAGCCGCGATCCGTCAGGGCGACAGGAAACGGCGCAGGGCCGGATGGCGGAAGAGACCCAGCCCGATGGCGACCGCCATGCCGATCCCCATGCCCAGCAGCGCGCCGACGATCAGGCCGGCGATCAGCAGCACCTTGCGGGCCGGTCCGTCCGGCTTCAGCGGCGGCTGCGCCTCGGAAATGACGCGAATATTGGCCTGCCCGGCGCTCTGCGCCTCGCTCGCCTGCCCGGAGCGCTTCATCAGCGCCTCGTAGACCTCGCGCGCGGCGGCCGCCTTGCGTTCCAGCTCGTTCAGCTCGACAAGCTTGCCGGAGGTGGTGACCTGCGTCGCCTTCTGCACGTTCAGCTCGCCGGAAACGTCCTGCTCGGCGCGGCGCGCGCGCTCGTAGTCGGCCTCGGCGGCGGCGGCCTGCCGCTGCAATTCGCCGCGGATTTCGCCGGCGACGCTTTCCAGCGACGAGCGGGCCGCCTGGAGGCGCGGGTGACGCGGGCCAAGCTGGCTTTGCAGGCTGCTGACCAGCGCCGCCTGCGTCGCATATTGCTGTCGAAGCGTGACGAGCGCCGAGGTCGGCGCGTTGCCGTCACCGGAGGCCGCGTTCGAGACCACATCCTCGACGCGCAGCTTGCGCGCGGCGTCAGCGCGCGTCTTCGCCTCGATCGTGCGCTGCTGGGCGGTCAGAAGAAGGTCGTTCAGGCTGGTCAGGCGCTTGTCGGAGATCAGGCTGCCCTGGACGGCCACCATGTCGTTTGCCGCGCGAAAACTTTCCACCGCCTGCTCCGCGTCCAGCACCTGCCGGCGCAGTTCCTCGAGCCGTTGGTCCAGCGCGGCATTGGTGCTGCGAAGCGCGCCCGCCGCCGCCGTGCTTTCCTCCTCCAGGAAGGATTGCACGACCTGGTTGGCGATACGGGCGGACTGTTCCGGATCGCGCGTCACCACCTTGATCGACACGACATAGGTGCTCGCCTCGCGGGCAATCAGCATCGCCTTCTGCAGCGTGGCGATGGCGGTGTAGCGGGCGTTGTCACCGGTCGCGCCGCCGTTGAACGCCGGGTCCTGATCGAGCTTCAGCACATCGACCACCCGCCCCAGAACCTTGCCCGAGGACAGGATCTGCGTCTGGCTGTCGATCAGCGTGGTCAGCAGTTCCGGCGCGATTGCCGCCTGCGCGGCCGGATCGCCGCCCGTCTGTCGCGGATCGAAATAAAGGCTGGTTTCGGCGGTGAATTTCCGCGGCAGCAGCGGGGCGGCGAAGGCGCCGAGAAGCGCGCCGAGGATGCAAAGCGCAAGGATGAGCGTCCGCTTCGCCCACATCAAACGCACCGACGAACGGAGGTCGAGGATCGGACCTTCGGCCTCCGGGATCGGCTCCGGCGCCGCCTTGGGCGGAGGCGGCGGAGGTGGAGGCGCCGCTACCACGGGCGCGGCGGGCGGCGGCGGAGGCGCGGACGGCAGCGGCGAAGCCGGGGGCCTTACCCTCTCCGGGCCTGGCTGCACGTCGGGCCGCGCCGGTGCCCGCGTGATCTCCTCACGGACGGGTTCCTCGCGTGCGGGAGCCGGTTCCACGAAGTCGGACGGCCGAACGACCGGCGTGCGCGGGCGCACCCCTTCGGGCTGCCCTGGGGGCGGCTCGTTGGTGCGCCAGCTTGGAAGACGGCTCATCGGCTTGCTTCGTTCATTGATGCCATAGGCTCTTGTCAGCGCCCGCGGGCGGGCGCGTGAGAATTCCGCGTGAGTTTAGAGGCGCTTGGCTAAGGGAATCTTAAGGAAAATCTCTTCTCGTGTCGACAAGGCACATCTCGACGGAACCCCTGCCGGACCGCCGAGCCCGCCTGCTCCAACCACCGGGAACCAGAATGCGGGCGCACGAGGCGACAGATCGATCCGGACAAGGGCCGCGTGGTGCCGCGATGTTCGCATGGGCACGGCGTTCGGCCATGCTGGCGGCGGCACTTCTCGCGACCGCGCCGCTTGCCGCCCCGCTGCCGGAGGCAAACCTCTGCTATCGCGGTGTCAACCTTTCGGGCGCCGAATACGGCGCACGCGACGGCGTGCTCGGCACGAACTACACCTACCCCTCCGAAGCGACCGTGCAATATTTCGCCGCGAAGGGCATGACCGCCATCCGCCTTCCGTTTCTGTGGGAGCGGCTGCAGCCGCAGCTCAACGCGCGCCTCGACGACACCGAACTGGAACACTTGAAGAAAAGCGTCGAGCTGATCCGCAGCCATGGCATGGCCGTGGTGCTCGATCCGCATAATTTCGGCTATTACGACAAGGCCAAGGTTCAGGACATGCCGGGCGGCGACATCGCCTTCGGCGATTTCTGGGCGCGGCTCGCGCTCGAATTCGGCCATGACGACGGCATCGTCTTCGGCCTGATGAACGAGCCCCACGACATCACCGCGCCGGAATGGCTGAAGATCGCCAACACGGCGATCACCGCCATCCGCGCCATGGATGCGAAAAACCTGATCCTCGTCCCCGGCACGAACTGGACCGGCGCCTGGACCTGGGACGCCGACCGCGCGGGCGGCTCGAACGCGTCCGTCATGCTCGGCGTCAAGGACCCGGCAGGCAATTACGCCTACGAGTTCCACCAGTATCTCGACGCCGATTCCTCCGGCACGCACAGCACTTGCGAGGGCGCCGAACAGGCGCGGCAGGGCCTCGAACGCGTCACCGCCTGGCTGCGGCAAAACGGCCGGCGCGGCTTTCTCGGCGAATTCGGCGCCGCCGCGAGCGAGCCGTGCCTGGCGGGCCTGACGCAGATGATGGACGTGATGAAGACGAACGGCGACGTCTGGCTCGGCTGGACCTACTGGGCGGCCGGTGACTGGTGGCCGCCGGAGGAGCCGTTCAACGTGCAGCCCCGCAAGGGCCGCGACAAGCCGCAGATGAAGGTGATCGAAAGCGCAATCCGCAAGTTGCCGCCGCCGAAGGCATGCGGCACGGTGAACGGCTGACCGTCATGACGAGTCAGAGCGGCAAGGCGAAGGAACCCATCGACTACGGCATCGTCGCCATTGGCGTGCTTTCCGTCACCTACAATGCGATCCTCGCTTTCATCAACCACAACATCACGCCGCTGACGACCACGCCGGTCGTGATGAGTGAAATGCTGCTCCTCGGCGCCAGCTTCTTCCTCATCCTCAAGAAGGGGATTTATGAGGAAGACCTCGCGCCGCTCGGCTATCTGCTGCTGACGGTCGTCCTGACGATCTATGTGATGGTCATCAATGCCTCGGCCTATATCGACCACCTTCGCAACGTGCTGATCATCTTCGCCTTCGTCGTGCTCGGCCGCTGGACCAATGCGGCGACACTGAAGCTTGTCTTCCGCATATGCTGCCTGGCGGTGCTTTCCGTCCTCATCTGCGAAATCGTTTCGGTGCAGGCCTATGTCGCGCTTTTCCATCCGGCGGAATATTTTCAGAACACCCGCGGCGTTCCACCCGCGACCTACAGCAATCTCGGCCTGTTTCGCGGCGCGCTCGGCTTCGAGGGCCGCTTTTCCTTCGGCCTGATCGACCACCGCTCCTCGTCGATCTTTCTGGAGCAGGTGTCGCTCGCCAATTTCTGCGGCGTTCTCGTCATTTACCTCGTGAGTTTCTCCAACCGCCTGCGCTTGTCCGACCGGATCATGCTGACGGCAACGGCGATGCTGATCCTTGCCACCAACGACACGCGCACCATGCTGATCTTCAGCATCATCAGCGTGGCCGGCTACTATATCTATCCGTGGCTCCCCAAGATTCTCGATTTCCTGATGATGCCGCTGATCATTCTCTCAGGCTTCCTCATACACATCCTCGAGCCGGACAAGACCGGCGACAATTTCGTCGGCCGCATCAACGTGACGGTCAATCACATCATGGACATGGATGCGCAAGCGGCGCTCGGCTTGTCGCTCGACCAGGCAACCACCTTCGTCGACAGCGGCTATGTCTATATCGCCTACGGCGCGACCATCTTCGGCCTCATCCTTTTCTGGCTCTTCGTCGCCTTTTATCCGGCCGGCGAGACGCCGAACCAGCGCCGCCTGTCGCACGCCCTCTCGCTTTTCATGTTCCTCAACCTGATGATCGGCTCGACCGCGATCTTCTCGATGAAGACCGCCGGCATCCTCTGGCTGCTCGTCGGCCATCTGAAATTCAGCGAGGGCCGGCTCGCCGTGGGGCGCTCCGGCGCCGCAACTGCGATTTGAACCGACCCACACCCCGGCGCGGCCGCGTCATTCAGCCGAATTTCCTTCCCGCTTGCGTTGGCGGAAGGTGGCGACGTGCCGGCGGTTTGCGCATTTCAGGCTGCAAAAGCGACGGGAGCCTTTCTTCGACGTGTCGATAAACGCGTCCCTGCATGGGTCCGCGGCGCAAATCCGCAGACGCGAAAAGCCGTGGCGCGAGACCGACGACGCGAGACCGACGACGCCGGCGCAATAGACCTGATCGAACAAAGTCACGGAAGCCGGTGCGCGGACACCGAGCGAATAGGTTTCGGGCTGCAGGGACAAGACGACCGGCACTCTGCCCAACATTGCGTTCAACTGGTCGGCGCGATCAGGCTCCGCCCGTGTTTCGTCGAAGAGGGTCCTGAGTTCTTCGCGGAACGTTCGGACGCCGGCAACGTCCTCCCCAGTCGCTGTCGGAGCGGAAATGCCTTGGCCGGCGAGAAAGCGGTCGATATCTTCCGGCGTTTGAAGCCGCTCGGGTTCGACCAGCGCAACTTCGAACGTGCGCAGGAGCGCTTCCGCGAAGCCGTCGGGTGAAAATAGATTGTAATCTCCAATATCAGTTTGACGCATTACATATTCTCGCTATCGTAATCGATAAAATCTCTTTTATAGATTACATGGGGATGCGCAAAAATGAAACCGGAGAGTGGGCGCAAACGCAACCGGCGGCTCATCGATAGACTGCCCGACCTCCCTCAACACGTATGGCTGCTCCTCGCGCTGCAATTTCTGATGAACCTGTCGACCTTCACGGCGATGCCGCTCATGGCCGTGCATATGGCCGATCATCTTCGCCTGCCTGCCGCGATTATCGGCACGGTGTTTACGATTCATCTGGCGCTCGGGCGCGCTTTTCCCGTCATTACCGGCCCTCTTGTCGATCGTTTCGGCTTTCGGAATTTCATCGTGGCGGGACTGATCGGCCGCGGTGGCGGTTTTCTGCTGTTCAGCGCAGCCGCCGACGCGCCGACCGTCATCGGCGCCACCATTTTGATCTGCCTCGGAACGGCCGCTTACGAATCCGCGGTCTATGGCCTGTTCGGCCGGCAGCCGCATCACCTCGTCACCCGCGTCTTCATTCTCAACAATTTCGCGCTCAATCTCGGCGTCGTCATCGGTCCCGCTCTCGGTAGCTTTCTCACGCTCTACGACGCAATGCTGCCGTTTCGCGCAGCCGCGCTCTTCTTCCTTCTCCTTGGCATTTGGTCGCTTCGCTTCGGCTATCTGGACAAGATATATGCCGGCCGGTCGTCGATCGCCGGTAGTTGGGGCGGCGTGCTGAACGACCGCCGTTTCCTGTGGTTTCTGGCGACGACGCTGCCCTGGTGGTTCCTCTTCGCCCAGCTCTTCGTGGCGTTTCCGCTCTACGCCACCCAGCTTGCCGGAAACGAAAACGCCGCCAGCGCCGTCTTTCTGGCTAATGGCATTGGGGGAATGGTTTTCGTAGCGCTGTCGCTCATCGCGTTCAAATGGATCAGGCCACGCCAGATGACGGCGCTCTGCTACGCCCTCCTGTTCGCGACCTACTGCGCCGTCCCGGCCTGGCATAGCCTTCGCTGGATGCTGCTGATGACGTTCATCTATACGATCGCAGAATCCCTCATTCTGCCGGCCATCGAAACGATCACCTCAGAACTGGCCCCGCACGACAAGCAGGCCACTTATTTTGGCGCTCTCGGCCTGGCCTGGGGGCTTGGTGCGGCAATGGGCAGCTACGCCGGAAGCTGGATGGTGTTGGACGTTCGCGCCCCATACCTGATTTGGGGGCTCTACGCATCGATCGCGGCATTGGGATTTCTGCTCGCGCTGGCATTCCGGCGCGCGGAACCATCGTTCGAACGGGCCGGCCAACCGGTCGCATCGGCGGAACAGTGATTTCAGAGCCATGCAGTCCCCCCAACGACGGGGATACGCGGCTGGACGGCGCAAGTTGGACGGACTTTTGCGGCGGGGCGCGGCAGTTTAAGGGAAAGCGCCGGCCAGTTGGTTCTACCGGTCCGCCAGCCGCCGGCGGAATATTGCAGGGCGGGGATTGCGGCGGACTATCCGGCGCGGCGCGTTTCAACTAAGCAGGCGACGGAGAGCGACTTGCGCAAGAGGGAAATCAAGATGAAGAGCTATGTATTGACGGTATCGTGCCAGTCGACGCGCGGCATTGTCGCGGCGATCGCCAATTATCTGGCCGACCAGGGCTGCAACCTCGTAGACTCTTCGCAGTTCGACGATCTCGACACCGGCAAGTTCTTCATGCGCGTCAGCTTCTTCTCCGAGGAAGGCCTCGGGCGGGACGCGCTGTTCGAAGGCTTCCGGCCGGTCGCGGAAAAGTTCGGCATGGAAGTCGAACTGCACGATGCCGACCAGCGCATGAAGGTGCTGCTGATGGTGTCGCGCTTCGGCCACTGCCTGAACGACCTGCTCTATCGCTGGAAGATCGGCGCGCTGCCGATCGACATCGTCGGCGTCGTTTCCAACCATTTCGACTATCAGAAGGTCGTGGTGAACCACGACATTCCCTTCCACTACATCAAGGTGACGAAGGAAAACAAACCCCAGGCCGAGGCGCAGCTGCTCGATCTCGTCGAGCAGACCGGCACGGAACTCATCGTGCTTGCCCGCTACATGCAGGTGCTGTCGGACGCGTTGTGCAAGAAGATGTCCGGCCGCATCATCAACATCCACCACTCGTTCCTGCCGAGCTTCAAGGGCGCCAATCCCTACAAGCAGGCCTTCGAGCGCGGCGTGAAGCTGATCGGCGCGACCGCCCACTACGTTACCGCCGACCTCGACGAAGGCCCGATCCTCGAGCAGGACGTCGCGCGCATCACCCACGCCCAGTCCGCCGAGGATTATGTCTCGATCGGCCGCGACGTGGAAAGCCAGGTGCTGGCGCGGGCGATCCACGCCCATATCCACCACCGCACTTTCATCAACGGCAACCGCACCGTCGTTTTCCCGGCAAGCCCCGGCTCCTACGCCTCCGAGCGCATGGGCTGACGGCAGCGCGCCACTTCGACGCGGACTTTTGGCGATTGCATCTTGACCGCGCGGCCAGGGTGCTGCCTATGCTTCAGGCAATCGTTTCCGCGGAGAGGCCATGACAGACGCTGCGCTCGTGAACCGTATCCAGCTGCCGAGACCGGACGTTACGCCGGACGAGGCCGCCGACATCCTTCGCGAGCATTACGGCCTGACGGGCGCCCTTCACGAACTCGGCAGCCAGCAGGACCGCAACTATCGCGTCGATGCCGGGGATGCGCGCTACGTCATCAAGATCTGCCGCGCCGAATATGCGACGGTGGAGCTGGAAGCGCAGAACGCCGCGATCCGGCACCTGCGCGCCAAGCCCAACGCGCCGCGGGTGCCCGGCGTCGTCGTTTCGACGGACGGCAAGGATATCGTCACCGTGCGCGTGCGCGATCAGGACTATCAGGTCCGCGTGCTCGACTATCTCGACGGGCAATCGCTGACCGGACGCAAGCATCTGCCGGTCACCACCGTCGAGGCGCTCGGCATGGTCTGCGCCCGCTTGGCGCGAGACCTCGCCGACTTCAATCATCCGGGCCTCGACCGCAACCTGCAATGGGACCTGCGCCGCGCCGGCCCGGTCGCCGTGCATCTGCTCTCCGCCATCGGCAATCATGAGGCGCGCGACCGCATCGCCAAGGCGATGGTCTCCGCCGTCAAGCGCATCCAGCCGCTGGCGCGGGGCCTGCGCGTCCAGCCGGTCCATCACGACGTCACCGGCGACAATGTCGTCAGCCGGATGGACGCCCATGGCCGGCCCATCCCGGACGGCGTCATCGATTTCGGCGACATCATCCAAGGCTGGCTGGTGGGCGACCTCGCCGTCACCTGCGCCTCGCTGTTGCACCATGCGGGCGGCGATCCGTTCTTCATCCTGCCGGCCGTCAAGGCCTATCACGCGATCTATCCGCTGAACGAGGCGGAATTGAAGGCGCTCTGGCCGCTGATCGTGGCGCGCGCGGTGATTCTGGCGGCGAGCGGCGAGCACCAGCTCTCCATCGATCCCGACAACGACTACGTCCGCGGCAATCTCGCCTACGAGCGCGAGATCTTCGACGTGGCGACGAACGCGCAGGCCGACCTGATGGATGCGGCGATCCTGCGCGCAGTCGGACACGACCTGCCGCCAATCGACACCGCCGACTGGGCGCCGCTGCTGCCGGAGATCGGGCCGGAAACGATTGCGGCCGTCGATCTTTCCGTCACCAGCCCGCATCTTGCCGCCGGAAACTGGCTGAAGCCGGATATGGACTGGCGGCTGCTCGCCAAATCGGCGCTCGAATCCGGCGTCGCCACGACCCGCTACGGCGAATACCGCCTGTCGCGGGCGGAGCCGCTGAGCCTTGCGCCGCCGCAGAGCCTGGCGCTGCACAACGACGTCTGCCTTGCCGCCGGCACAGCCGTCAGCGCCCCGTTCGCGGGCACGATCCAGTGGCTCGGACAGCATCTCGTGCTCGTCGGCGACGGGATCAGCCTGCATCTCGACGGCGTGGATTGCAGCCTCGAGGACGATTCGGACGTGGCGAAGGGCGAGCAGTTCGGCATCGTCGCCGGCGAGCCGCATACGGTCGGCGGCATGCGCATCCAGCTCTGCCGGGCGCAATCGCTGGTGCCGCCGCTCTTCTGCCCGGCGCATCACGCCGAGGCCTGGATGGCGCTCTGCCCTGCCCCGAGCATGCTGCTGACGCCGGCGGCGGAGGCGGCTCCCATCGAGAGCGCCGAGCTTCTGGCGCGGCGGCAGGCGCATTTCGCCGCGCCGCAGAAGCACTATTACGACCGGCCGCCGCAGATGGAACGCGGCTGGCGCGAGCACATGGTCGACGTCGAGGGCCGCAGCTATCTCGACATGGTCAACAACGTCACGCTGATCGGTCACGGCCATCCGCGCCTTAGCGCCGCCGTCGAGCACCAGTGGTCGCGGCTCAACACCAATTCGCGCTTTCACTATGCCGCCGTCGCCGAGTTTTCCGAGCGGCTGGCAGCACTTGCGCCCGAAGGCCTCGACAGCGTGTTTCTGGTCAACAGCGGCTCGGAAGCGAACGATCTGGCGATCCGGCTTGCCTGGGCGCATAGCCGCGCCCGCAACATGCTGTGCCTGCTGGAGGGCTATCACGGCTGGTCGGTGGCGAGCGACGCGGTCTCCACCTCCATCGCCGACAATCCGCAGGCGCTGACGACGCGGCCGGGCTGGGTCCACCCGGCCATCTCGCCCAACACCTATCGCGGCCGCTTCCGCGGTCCCGATTCGGCCGAGAGCTATATCGACGCCACCATGCCGGTCCTGGAGGCGATCGACGCCGGCGGCGAGGGTCTTGCCGGCTTCATCTGCGAATCGGTCTACGGCAATGCCGGCGGCATTCCCCTGCCGCACGGCTATCTGGAGCGGCTCTATCGCGAGGTGCGCGCCCGCGGCGGCCTCTGCATCGCCGACGAGGTGCAGGTGGGATACGGCCGGCTAGGACACCATTTCTGGGGTTTCGAGCAGCAGGGCGTCGTGCCCGACATCATCACCGTCGCCAAGGGCATGGGCAACGGCCATCCGCTCGGCGCCGTCATCACCCGGCGGGAGATCGCCGAATCACTTTCCGGGCAAGGCTATTTCTTCTCGTCCGCCGGCGGCAGCCCGGTCAGTTGCGTGGTCGGGCTTTCCGTTCTCGACATCCTCAAGGACGAGGCCCTGCAGCAGAATGCCCGCGAGGTGGGCGACCGCCTGAAGAGCGGCCTTGCGGCGATGATGGAGCGGTTTCCGATCATCGGCGCCGTCCACGGCATGGGGCTTTATCTCGGCCTCGAATTCATCCGCGACCATCATTCGCTGGAGCCGGCGACGGAAGAGACGGCGGCGATCTGCGATCGGCTGCTTTCGCTCGGCGTCATCATGCAGCCGACCGGCGATCACCTGAATGTGTTGAAGATAAAGCCGCCGCTCTGCCTCGCTCCCGAGAGCGCCGACTTCTTCCTCAAAGCCCTTGAAAAGGTGTTGGAAGAGGGCTGGTAACGCCTGCCGCCCTACCTCCTCCGCCATTCGGAGGAGCGCCGGGGGCTGCGATTTTAGCCGTCCTGGGGCATTGTCGAACGCGTCCGCGAGGCCTATCTTTGGCGAAGCTCGACGTCCGATCCTGCCGGGAACCGCGGTCGATGAGGGAACGGCAATGTTCTCCGCGATCCGGCAGGAGTGGAATTTTATTTTCCCGGCCGTCGAGATTTTGACATCTTTCGGAATATGGTTTTGGTGTCAACTTCGTTATTGTCTACAAGAAAAGTAGGGAATAACACAATCCACCGGAGGCTACCCACCTGGGGCGGCCCCGAGAGCGCAACGCCAACTCAAGGACGTGACATGCTGAAAGATACAGTCATCGCTTCATTCCTTGCGCGGTCGATGCGAGAACATGACCGCTCGGGCGTACTCTCCAGCCCGCGCTGTCGAATGTGACGTTCATCCTCTTACCGGATTCAGACAGTCAATTCGCCATTTCTGCGCATCTTCACGCGCAGTGGGAGTGTATGCATGAAAAAGCAAGTCATCGAATATGCGGGCGTGCCCGTCGGCATCGTCGTTCCCGATAACGACCGGTTGAAGTTCATCGCGGTCAAGTACCATGTGCACGACCTCGACGAACAGCGCTTCAGCACGCCGGACGAAGTCAGGCTCGCCATCCGCGATCTCCTGGCAAACCGCCCGGCCGTCGCTCTGCACGCCTGATATCTCTCGCCGAACGCCGAAGACGGCGCCGGCAGCATCGACATACGAGGAAGAGTTTCGACCGCTCCGGCCCAAGCCGGGGCGGTCTTGCCTTTTCGGCCTCTTTGCGATCCTATCGCCGCCAATAGAGCAATTCCAAACCTGCGGCGCGGTTTGCGCCCGGAATTGCATAGAATCAACGGCTAAGGAATTTGGGGTGGCCGATCTGCAGAACCTCCTCACGGACATAGACGGCGTTTCCGTCGGCCATGCGACCGATCTTGCGCTCGGATCGGGCGTCACGGCGATCGTCTTCGACAGCCCCGCCGTCGCCTCCGGCCTCGTGCTCGGCGGTGCGCCGGGCGGGCGCGACACGGCGCTCCTCGACCCGGAAATGACGGTCGAAACGGTGGATGCGCTGGTGCTTTCCGGCGGCTCGGCCTTCGGCCTCGATGCCGCCGGCGGCGTGCAGGCGGGCCTGCGCGAGGCCGGCCGCGGCCTGCAGGTGGGCACGACGCGCGTGCCGATCGTGCCGCAGGCGATCCTGATGGACCTCCTGAACGGCGGAGACAAGGACTGGGGTCGCCACTCGCCCTATCGCGACATGGGCTACGACGCATTCAAGGCTGCCGGCAAGGGCGCTTTCGCGCTCGGCACGGCCGGCGCCGGCACCGGCGCCACCACCGCCACCTTCAAGGGCGGGCTCGGCTCGGCAAGCGCCGTCAGCGCCTCCGGGCACAGGATCGCCGCGCTGGTCGCGGTCAATGCGCTCGGCTCGGCCACGGTCGGCGACGGCCCGCATTTCTGGGCGGCACCCTTCGAAGAGGGCCGGGAGTTCGGCGGCCTCGGCCTGCCGGCCTCCTTCACGCCGGCCGATACCGCGATGCGGCTGAAGGGCGTCAAGGTCACCGCCACCACCATCGGCGTCGTCGTCACGGATGCGGCGCTCACCAAGGCGCAGGCGCACCGGCTTTCGGTCATGGCGCATGGCGGCCTCTCCCGCGCCCTCCTGCCGGCCCACCTGCCCTTCGACGGCGACACGGTATTCGCCGCCTCGACCGGCGCGCGGGCGCTCGGCGCGCTTCCCGACTTCCTCGAGCTTTGCCACCTCGCGACGACGGTCACGGCGCGCGCCATCGCGCGCGGCGTTTACGAGGCGACGGCGCTGCCGGTAAAAGACGCGCAAGGCTCTTGGCGCGACCGTCACGGATAAGATTTTCGAGGATTATCCCCGTCCATTCTTCAAGGAAAAAGCATGTATCAACCGACGCTTCCGCTTCTGGGCAGACATTTCCGCAGGCTGGCAATCGCCGGCATGGCCGTGCTTGCCGGTCTCGCGCCGGCGCAGGCCGCGCCCCGGACGGATATCAAGCTCGGCATGGCGATCGAGCCAGCGGGGCTCGATCCGACGATCGCCGCCCCCGTCGCCATCGGCCAGGTCACTTGGCAGAACGTCTTCGAGGGGCTGGTCGCGATCGACGAGAGCGGCAAGATCGTGCCGCAGCTCGCCAAAAGCTGGGAGATTTCGCCGGACGGGCTGACCTATACGTTCAAGCTGCAAAGCGGCGTCACATTCCATGACGGCGAGGTGTTCGATTCGGCCGCCGCCAAATTCGCCCTGGACCGGGCGCGCGGCACGGATTCGGTGAACCCGCAGAAGCGTTTCTTCGCGACCGTCGCCTCGATCGAGACGCCCGATCCGCAAACGCTGGTGCTGCATCTCTCCTCGCCGACCGGCAGCCTGCTCTATTGGCTCGGCTGGCCGTCCTCGGTGATGGTCGGCCCGAAATCGGCGGCCGACAACAAGACGACCCCGATCGGCACCGGCCCATTCAAATTTTCCGCCTGGGCGAAGGGCGACCATGTCGATCTGGTGAAGAACCCGGACTATTGGAACAAGGACATGCAGGTGGCGCTCGACAAGGCGACCTTCCGCTTCATCGGCGATCCGCAGGCGGAAACCGCGGCCCTCAAGGCCGGCGACATCGACGCCTTCCCGGAATTCGCCGCGCCGGAACTGATGAGTTCCTTCGCGGGCGACACGCGGCTCGTGACCAGCGTCGGCAACACCGAACTCAAGGTCGTGGCCGGCATGAACAATGCCCGCAAGCCCTTCGACGACAAGCGTGTGCGGCAGGCGCTGATGATGGCGCTCGACCGCAAGACCATCGTCGACGGCGCATGGTCCGGCCTCGGCACGCCGATCGGCAGCCACTATACGCCGAACGACCCCGGCTTCATCGACCTCACGGGCGCGCTTCCCTTCGACGCCGAAAAGGCGAAGGCGCTGCTTGCGGAAGCCGGCTATCCGAACGGCTTCACCTTCACGATCAAGGCGCCGCAGATGGCCTATGCGCAGCGCAGCGCCGAGGTGATGCAGGCGATGTTTGCCGACATCGGCGTGACGATGACCATCGAGCCGACCGAGTTTCCGGCGAAATGGGTGCAGGACGTCTTCACCGGCCGCGACTACGACATGACCATCGTCGCCCATGCCGAGCCGATGGACATCGACATCTATTCGCGCGATCCCTATTACTTCAATTATAAGAACGCCGACTTCGACGCGTTGATGAAGAAGGTTCAGGAAACCGCCGACCCCGCGGAGCAGGACAGGCTTTACGGCGAGGCGCAGAAGATCCTGGCCGAGGACGTGCCGGCACTCTACCTTTTCGTCATGCCGAAGCTCGGCGTCTGGGACCGCAAGCTGAAAGGCCTCTGGGAAAACGAGCCGATCCCCTCCAACGTGCTTGCCGGCGTCCACTGGGAAGAATGAGCCGGATCGCTAAACCGGCCATGGATAGGCAATGATCGCACTTCTGACACAGCGTTTTCTCGGCCTCGTGGCGACGCTGCTCATCGTGTCGCTCCTGGTCTTCGCGGTGGTGGCGATCCTGCCGGGCGATCCGGCCTCGGTCCAGCTCGGCACGTCGGCGACGCCGGAAACGCTTTCCGCGCTGCGCCACGACATGGGCCTCGACCGGCCGCTGCTCTTGCGCTACCTCGCATGGCTCGCCGGCGTTCTCCGCGGCGATCTCGGCCAGTCCTCCACCTACGGCGTTCCCGTCGCGGGCCTTCTTCTCGAACGGCTCGCCGTCACCCTGCCGCTTGCGATTCTCGCGATCATTCTCTCGGTCCTGATCGCCCTGCCGCTCGGCGTCGCTGCCGCGGCGCGGCGCAACGGCCTTGTCGATGCCGCCGCCTCCTTCTTTTCGCAGATGAGCATCGCCGTGCCGGGCTTCTGGGTGGCGCTTCTCCTCATCCTCCTGTTTTCGACGACGCTCGGATGGATGCCGGCCGGCGGCTTTCCGGGCTGGAGCGACGGCGCGCTTCCGGTCATCCGGGCGCTGACGCTGCCGGCCGTTGCGCTGGCGCTGCCGCAGGCCGGCGTGTTGACGCGGGTGACGCGGACGGCCGTGCTCGAAGTTCTGCATGAGGATTTCGTCCGCACCGCCCGCGCCAAGGGCCTCACGCGCGGCGGCGTGCTCTGGCGCCATGTGGTGCCGAACGCGCTGGTGCCGATCCTCACCATCCTCGGCCTGCAATTCACCTTCCTGATCGCCGGCGCCGTGCTCATCGAAAACGTCTTCAACCTGCCGGGCCTCGGCCGTCTGGCCTATCAGGCGCTCAGCCAGCGCGACGTGACCGTCATGCAGGATGTGGTGCTGTTCTTCGCCAGCCTCGTCATCGTCGTGAATTTCCTGGTCGACCTCTCCTATCTCGTCATCGATCCGCGGCTGCGGGAAAAGGGGGCAGCATGACGGCGATCCCCGCCCCTGCCGCCGGCCGAGCGCCGCGCGCGACGAGCTTCAGGCGCCGCGGCAATTTCCTGATCGGCCTCGCCTTGATTGCCGCGCTCGCCGCCGTCGCGCTTCTATCGCTGGTGTGGACGCCGCTGCCTCCGGCGAAGATGCAGATCGCCCACAAGCTGCAGCCGCCGCTTGCCTATGGCCTCCTCGGCACCGACGCCTTCGGCCGCGACGTGCTTTCGCAACTGATGGCGGGCGCGTGGAACTCGCTGTCGGTCGCGGTGACGGCGGTGGCGATCGGCGGCCTTGCCGGAACGCTCCTCGGCGTCGGCGCGGCAGCGCTGCGCGGCCTCTTCGAAACGCTGGCCATGCGCACCTGCGACGTCGTCTTCGCCTTCCCGCCGATCCTCTCGGCGATGGTGCTCGGCGCGTTCCTCGGGCCGGGCCGGTTCACGGCGATCGTCGCGATCGCGGTCTTCATGGTCCCGGTCTTCGCCCGCGTCGCGCTCGGCTCGGCCAAACAGGCATGGAGCCGCGACTATGTGCTGGCCGCGCGCGCCATCGGCAACACGCGGCTGACCATCACGACGCGGCATGTGCTGCCGAATATTCTCAGCCCGATCGTCGTGCAGGCGACGATACAACTGGGGCTCGCGATCCTCACCGAGGCGGGCCTGAGCTTCCTCGGCCTCGGCGTGCCGCCGCCGGCCCCGAGCTGGGGGCGGATGCTCGCCGACGCGCAGACCTATCTGGCGCTGGCGCCGTGGCTCGCCATCCTGCCGGGGCTTGCGGTGGCGGTCGCCGTGCTCGGCTTCAACCTCATCGGCGACGGCCTGCGCGATCTCCTCGATCCGCGTGACGGGGGCATCGGACGAAAGCGCACCCGATGACGGACATCATCGACCTTTCGATCCGCGATCTCGTCCGGCTCTACGCTGCAGAAACTGATCGCGACGAAGGGGCGGCCCGTGCCGCTCGGCACGCGGGCGACGGAACTCGTGCCGGCCGCCGCCCGCCTGCGCGAGGGCGGCGCCGTCATCTTCGCCAAGACGACCTGCCCGGACGACGGCATGTTGTCGTCCGGCCTGTCGAGCTTCCATAGGCTCAGCCGCAATCCCTGGGTCCCGTCGTGCAATGCCGATCGGCCTGCAGATCGTCGGTCCGCGCTTCGGCGGCATAGAGCGCCGGCCGATACGTCCCTGAGGCAGGCTACAGCGTTGCCGCACCCTTTTCCTCGATGTCGCCGTCGAGATCGCCCAGCGCCTTTTCGACGATACGCAGATCGTTCTGCAGGCCGTCGTCGGCGCTCATCGCGCTCTCGGTTCCGGCCCGCTGCACGCCCCGCGCCTCGGCCCTGAGCTTGCGCAGCTCCTCGATCTTGCGCTCCTTCGACAGGTGGGCATCGCCGACGATGCTCTCCACCTTCGCGGCCATCGATATCGACATGGCTTCTTCTCCCTCCGCTACAGCCGATAACGGCGCAACTGGCCCGCGGGTTCCTTAGGGCCGGCGATAGCCGGTCGGCTGCGCGTAGAGCCAGCCGATGCGCTCGACGGCGGCGGCAAAATCCTCGCGAGCGACCGTCATGGTGTGGCCGCTGGCGTGAATGATCGTCTCGGGGTCTTCCGTGATCGCGACATGCCCCTTCCAGAACACCAGATCACCCCGCCGCAGCTCTTCGCGCGCAATCGGCGTGCCGAGGCCCGCCGCCTGCATATCGGTGTCGCGCGGGGCGGCGCGGCCGGTCATCAGCAGGGAGAGCTGCACCAGAGCCGAGCAGTCGATGCCGAAGCCGGAGCGTCCGCCCCAGAGATAGGGGGTCTCGAGGAAACGCGCGGCGACCGCCACGTAATCGCCCGCAACCTCGGCAATCGGCCTGACATGGGCTGCGAACAGGGCCGTGCCGTCGTCGAGCACCACGTAATGGTTTCCCCTCGCCTCCGCCATGCCGGTGACGCGCACGCGGCTTCCCATCGACAGCGCGCCGATGGCGGGCTTGCGCAGTTCCGGCTCGCCATAGACCGGCGTGCGCTGCGGCACGACGATGTGGGTCGGCTCGCTAGCGCTTTCCGAGACGGCCGTTTCCGGCAGGTAGCCGACATAACCGTCCGATTTTGCCTTCACCCAGCACCAGCCGTCCCTGCGGTCGAAGACGGTGACGTCCTCGCCGCGCAGAAGCTCGGTGTCGATGCCTTTGCTCAAGTCCGGCTGCGGGCGAAGTGCGGCGACCGCCACGCTCACGCGCGCGCCGACGCCGGCGACGAAGCGCTCCGCCTCGACCCTGCCCCTCAGCCCCTCCTCCGCGAGGTCGGGACGAAAGGCATGAAGGCGTCGGTCGAGCGTCATGGATGCGGTCCTCAAAGCGGCAGCCTGCGGGCCTGGTCGATGACCAGATCGCCGAGCTTTTCCAGATAGAGCGCACCCGTCACGGTGCGCTTGATGATGACGTTGCGGCGGTCGCGCTCGTCGCGGACGCGGTCCACCAGCCCCATCTCGCCCATCGTGTCCAGCGCGCGGGTGATCACCGGCTTGGTGACGCCGAGCGTCGCAGCAAGCCCGCGCACGGTGTGCGGCGGCGGCACGAGATAAATATGCAGCAGGATCGCGATCTGCCGGAGCGTCAGGTCGCGATCGTCACGCCGGACCTGCTCCAGCGCAACGCCGTGCCAGAGGCCCAGAGCCTGCGAGGCGGTAAGGTCGAGCGGCAAACGGAACTCCGGTAATCATTACGCTACCGTTCCATTTAGCCGCAGGATCGTGGCGGTTTCAAGGGCGCTTGCGCGGCTCGAACCTTCAGAGGCTGCTGCGGATATAGTGGTAGAGCGCGCGGATCGTCTGCGCCTCGCCGCCGCCGGGAGCGTGCGGCCGCTCGGACGGCTGCCAGCCGTAGATATCGAAATGCCCCCAGCTCTTGGTGTTGGTGACGAAACGCTTGAGGAAGAGCGCCGCCGTGATCGAACCGGCCATGCCGCCCGCCGGCGCATTGGTGAGGTCGGCGAACTTGGAGCGGATATCGCGGTCGTAGCCCATGAAGAGCGGCAGGCGCCACAGCGGATCGTCGGTCTCGATGCTCGCCTCGTTGATCTCGTGGGCGAGCGCGTCGTCGTCGGTGAAGAAGGCCGGCACGTCCGGGCCGAGCGCCACGCGGGCCGCTCCCGTCAGCGTCGCCAGATCGATCATCAGGTCCGGCGCATCCTCGTCGGCATAGGCGAGCGCGTCGGCAAGGATGAGGCGGCCTTCGGCATCGGTGTTGTCCACCTGCACGGTCAGGCCCTTGCGGCTGCGGTAGATGTCGCCAGGGCGGAAGGCATTGGCGGAAATCGAGTTTTCGACGACCGGGATCAGGACGCGCAGATCGACCTTCAGCTTGGCGTCCATGATCATCAGGGCGAGGCCCATGACGTTGGCGGCACCGCCCATGTCCTTCTTCATCAGCGCCATCGAGGACGGCGGCTTGATGTCGAGGCCGCCGGTGTCGAAGCAGACGCCCTTGCCGACCAGCGTGATGCTGCGATGCCCTTTCTTGCCCCAGCGCATCTCCAGAAGGCGCGGCGCATCGGCGCTGGCGCGGCCGACCGTGTGGATCAGCGGGAAATTCTCCTTGAGCAGCGCGTTGCCGACGATGGTCGTCACGTCCGCCTTGTAGTGGGCGGCAAGCTCGCGGAAGGCGGCTTCGAGCTGGTCCGGCCCCATGTCGTTGGTCGGCACGTTGATCAGGTCGCGGGCGAGGAAGACGCCGGCAAGCTGGCGCTTGATGTCGGCCGCGTCGGCGTCGCGCGGGATCAGCAGCGCCGGCGGGGCGGCCTTCTCGGCCTTGTAGCGGTCGAAGCGGTAGCTGCCGAGCCCGAAGCCGAGCGACAGGCGGTTGGCCGTCAGCGGCGCCGTCTCGATATGCCATTCGCCGGCCGGCAGGGAGCGGGCGAGCTTGCCGGCGAGGAACGGCTGTTCGGAAGGATTGGTGCCGAGGCCGAACAGCGCGCCGCCGAGCGAGCCCTCATTCGTCGGGATCAGCAGCAGCGAACCGCTTTCCGCCTTCCAGCCGGCCTTCTTCGCCCAATCGAGCGCGATCGGATCGATCGTGCCGGTCTCGATATGCGCCGGCGTCACGGCGAAGATCGGGAGCGACGTGGCGCCGTTGTTGTGAAAGGGGGTCGGGCGTTCGATGAATTGATAGGGGGCCATGGCAATCCTTTGGTGATCCGCATGCGCGAATCGGCAGATTAACGCTCTGTTAGTGTTAACAGACTATTGCTGGAGCGAAGATTGCGTCAAACCTTCCCTGTTCCGCTTATGGGCTGGCGCGCTCCGGAATTCAGGGACCCGCCATCATGATCGCCTCGGCCGCCACGCCTTCGTTTACGTTTCGCATCCGCTACGGTCTTGCAGCCTCGCTGCTGGCGCTGGCGCTCGGCGGCTGCTCCACGACCGCCGGCAAGGACCGGATCGTCACCGGCTCCATACCGACGGTTTCCAAGCCCGTCGACCAGATGACGCCCGGCGAGCTTGCCGACGCGACCGCCTCGCTCGGCAAGGCTTACGAGGCCAATCCCAAGGACCGCACCGTCGGCGTCAACTATGCGAACGTGCTTCGGATCAGCGGACGCAACGCGCAGGCGCTTGCCGTCATGCAGCAGGTGGCGATCGCCAATCCCGACGACCGCGGCGTGCTCGCCGCCTACGGCAAGGCGCAGGCGGCGGCCGGCCAGCTCAACGACGCGCTTTCGACCATCGCCCGCGCGCAGACGCCGGACCGGCCGGACTGGCGTCTCGTATCGGCCGAGGGCGCCATCCTCGACCAGCTCGGCCGCGCCGGCGAGGCACGCGCGAAATATCGCGACGCGCTGCAGATCGAGCCGAACGAACCCTCCGTGCTCTCGAACCTCGGCATGTCCTACGTGCTGACCGGCGACCTGAAGACGGCGGAAACCTATCTGCGCACGGCCGCGAACCAGCCGGCGGCCGACAGCCGCGTGCGCCAGAACCTCGCGCTGATCGTCGGCCTGCAGGGCCGTTTTCCCGAGGCCGAGCAGATCGCGCGCCGCGAACTCACGCAGCAGCAGGCCGACGCCAACGTCGCCTATCTGCGCTCCATGCTCTCGCAGCAGAATTCCTGGCAGAAGCTCGCCGCCAAGGACAACAGGCAGGCCAGCGGCACGAATTGAGCCACGGTTACCTGCCGACGGCGGCTACGCCGCCTTGTCCGTGTCGCCGTGTCTGATCACCGGCACGATGCCGATGCCGAGCGCGTCCAGGATCTTCATGATGGTCGCAAACTCGGGACGAGTCTCGCCGCTGAACGCCCGATAGAGCGCCGCCCGTGTCATGCCGACATCCCGCGCCAGCTTGCTCATGCTGCGGGCCTTGGCGACGGTGCCAAGCGCCTTGGCGATATGAACAGGGTCGTTCCCTTCAAAGGCGACGGTGAGGAATTCCTGCATATCCTCTTCGGTTTCGAGGAACTCAGCGCTATCCCAAGGCCTGGTTTCCAGTGTCATCGCTTCACTCCTTCCATTCCTTCGCGAGACGCTTCGCCTCGCTGATATCCTTCGACTGGGTGCTCTTGTCGCCGCCGCACAGCAGCACGATCATGACCTTACCCGAGCGGATGAAGTAGAGCCTATAGCCTGGACCGTAAGCGATCCGCATTTCGCTCACACCCTCGCCGACAGGCTTCACATCCCCGAGGTTTCCGCCTTCCGCCCGGTCGATACGGTCCATGATGCGGATACGGGCTCGACGGTCCTTCAAGTCCCTGAGCCAGTCTGCGAAAATACCGGTGCGTTTGATCGTGAACATGATAAACTGTATACTTTAATATACAGGTTGTCCATCTCAGAACCTGTCGGCCACCTGGATGCCGGCGGGGCCGAGGATGACGGCGATCAGCACCGGTAGGAAGAAAAGGATCATCGGCACGGTGAGCTTCGGCGGCAGGGCGGCCGCCTTCTTTTCCGCCTCGTTCATGCGCTCGTCGCGGCCTTCCTGCGCCAGCACGCGCAGCGCCTGGCCGATGGGCGTGCCGTAGCGTTCAGCCTGGATCAGCGCCTGCGAGACGGCCTTGACGTTTTCGAGCTGCGTGCGGTTCGCAAGGTTGTCGAAGGCGCTGCGGCGGTCCTGCAGGAAGGAAAGCTCGGCGGTGGTCAGCACCATTTCCTCGGCAAGCTCCGGCGACTGGCTCGCCATTTCCTCCGCCACGCGCCGCATGCCGGCCTCGATCGAAATCCCCGATTCGACGCAGATCAGCATCAGGTCGAGCGCATCCGGCCAGGCGCGCTTGATGGATTTCTGCCGCTTCCCCATCCGGTTCGAGATGTAGATGATCGGCGAGTAGAAACCGAGATAGGCGAAGCCGACGACGGCAAGCAGGCGTATCCCGAAAGCCTTGTCCGCCAGATGGCCGAGTACGAAGACCCAGACCACGGCGACGAGCAGGAAGACGAAGGGCAACAGGAAGCGCGCGACGAGAAAGATGTTGAGGGCGTTTTCCGAGCGGAAGCCGGCGGCGCGCAAGCGGTTCAGCGTGCCGGCATCGACCAGCGCCTCGCGCAGATTGAACTTTTCGACGATCTGGCGAACGGAATGATTGTTCTGGGCGCGGAGCGTCACCTTGTTGGCGTCGTTCATCTTGGCGCGCTCGCGGGCGCGGATCTGGTCGCGCTCGGTGGAGACCGCCTTCATGCGCTTGTTGAGGTCGCCACGCTCGAAATAAGGCACCGCGATCGTATAGAAGGTCGCAAAGACCGCGATCGCCACCAGAACGGCGAGCAGAAAGCCCGGATCGGTAAGCTGGCGGGCGAGATCGGCGCTCATGATGTCTTTCCCTCGGTCAGATGTCGAAATTGACCATGTTGCGCATGACGAAGATGCCGATCGACATCCAGACGCCGGAGGCAGCCATGATCAGGTGACCCCGCGGGTCGGTGAAGAGGATGGTCATGTAGGCGGGCGAGGTCAGGTAGACGAGCGTGGCGACGATGAAGGGCAGCGCGCCGATGATGACGGCCGACGCCTTCGCCTCCATGGAGAGCGCCTTGACCTTCGCCTTCATCTTCTTGCGTTCGCGCAGCACCTTCGACAGGTTGCCGAGCGCTTCCGACAGGTTGCCGCCGGCCTGTGCCTGGATGGCAATGACGATCGAGAAGAAGTTCACTTCCTGCAGCGGCATGTAATTGGTCATGCGCGCGCAGGCGTCGGCGACGCTGAGGCCCAGTTGCTGGCTTTCGACGATCCGGCGGAACTCGGTCTTCACCGGCTCGCGCGCTTCCGACGCCACCATGCGGATCGCGTCGTTGAGCGGCAGGCCGGACCGGATCGAGCGCACGATGACGTCGAGCGCGTTCGGAAGCTCGTCGAGAAACTTGTTCTGCCGGCGCTTGATGAGGAAGCCCAGCACCCAACGCGGCAGGCCGAGGCCGAGCGCGAGGGGCACGCCGGCAAGCACCGCCATCGGCGCACCGGCGATGAACGCGAAGAGAAGGCCGACGACGCCGAAGATGGCGCTGAAGATGTAGAATTTCGCCGGCGTTAGCGACAGGCCCGCCTGCGACAGGCGTGCCTTGATCGTCAGCGTCGACTTCGTCTTTTCCTGCTGCTTCTTTTCCAGTTCCTTCAGCGAATCCTGCACGGACTTGCGGCGCTTCGACAGCTCCTGCACGCGGTCGCGCGCCGCCTTGATCTTGTTGCCGTCGGTTTCGGCCGCCTTGACGCGATTGACGCGCAGCGTCGCCTTCTTCTCGGTCTCGATCCGCGAGTAGAGCACGCCATAGCAGACGGCGGCCGCGGAGACGGCGGCCAGCAGGACGATCAGCAGTACGATCGGGTCGAAACCGAACATCGCGAAGACACCTTATTGCGACTTTTCTTCCATGGCGTCGAGGGCGGCGGCCAGGCGCTTTTCCTCGTTGTAGTAGCGGGCGCGATCCCAGAAATGCGGCTTGCCGATGCCGGTCGAGACGTGGCGGCCAATCAGGCGGCCGCTGGCGTCTTCGCCGTCGATGTCGTAGCGCACCAGATCCTGCGTGATGATCACGTCGCCTTCCATGCCGACCACTTCGGTAATCTGCGTGATGCGGCGCGAGCCGTCGCGAAGGCGGGCGGCCTGGATGACGACGTCGACGGAGCTGGAGATGATTTCGCGCACCGTCTTCGCCGGCAGGCTGAAGCCGCCCATGGCGATCATCGATTCCATGCGGCTCAGGCACTCGCGCGGGGTGTTGGCGTGGATCGTGCCCATCGAGCCGTCGTGGCCGGTGTTCATGGCCTGCAGGAGGTCGAACACCTCCGGTCCGCGCACTTCGCCGACGATGATCCGCTCGGGGCGCATGCGCAGGCAGTTCTTGACGAGGTCGCGCATGGTGATCTCGCCCTCGCCTTCGATATTGGCCGGCCGGGTTTCGAGGCGCACGACATGCGGCTGCTGCAATTGCAGTTCCGCCGTGTCCTCGCAGGTGATGACGCGCTCGTCGGGATCGATGTAACCCGTCAGGCAGTTGAGCAGCGTCGTCTTGCCCGAGCCGGTGCCGCCGGAAATGACGACGTTGCAGCGCACGCGGCCGATGATCTGGAGGATCGTCGCGCCCTCCGGCGTGATCGCGCCGAAGCGGACGAGCTGGTCGAGCGTCAGCTTGTCCTTCTTGAATTTACGGATGGTGAGCGCCGGCCCGTCGATGGCGAGCGGCGGCGCGATGACGTTGACGCGCGAGCCGTCCGGCAGGCGCGCGTCGCAGATCGGGCTCGATTCGTCGACGCGGCGGCCGACCTGGCTGACGATGCGCTGGCAGACCGACAGGAGCTGGCTGTTGTCGCGGAAGCGAATTTCCGATTCGATCGTCTTGCCGCCCACTTCGATGAAGGTCTGGCCGGCGCCGTTCACCATGATGTCGGCGATGTCGTCGCGCGCCAGAAGCGGTTCCAGCGGACCGTAGCCAAGCACGTCGTTGCAGATGTCCTCGAGCAGTTCTTCCTGCTCGGAGATCGACATCGCGTAGTTCTTGATGGTGATGATGTCGTTGACGATGTCGCGGATTTCCTCGCGCGCGCTCTCGCCGTCGAGCTTGGAGAGCTGCGAAAGGTCGATCGTATCGATCAGCGCGGAAAAGACCTGCGATTTGGTATCGTAATATTCCTCGGTGCGCTGCGGGCGGCGGCGCGCGGACGCCGGCGCCGGTGCGGGAGCAGGCGTCGGGCGCAGCGGCTCGGACGCGGGCTCGACCAGCATGGCGGCCGGCGGCGGCGTGCGCATCGTCGGCGCGGGCGCAGGGCCTGCGGCGCTTCTAGGCGATGGTTCATTCCCGCGTTTGCCGAACATGCCGTCGATCCAGTTCCAATCCTAGTCCTACTAAAACGCGCCGCCGTCAGCGGCGCCTGAGAAGCCCGAGAAGGCCGCTCCTTTTCGCCTTCTTCGCCGCCACGCGCCCGGTCACGATATGCGCGAGCTGCGAGAAGGTTTCCGCGACCGGCGATTTCGGGTCCATCTCGGCGATCATCCGGCCGCTGTTGGCGGCATTGCCGAAGAGATTGATGTCGAAGGGGATGATCGCGACCGGCTCGGTTTCGAGCGGCTCGCAGAACTCCGCCGGCCCGATTTCCGGGCGCTTCGGCATGCCGACCTGATTGAGGATCAGATGTGCGACCTTGTCGTTCGGGCGCAGCTTGCGCAGCGCGTCCAGCATGTTCTTGGTGTTGCGCAGGTTGGCGAGGTCCGGGATCGCGCAGATGACCACCTCGTCGACGGCGGCGAGCACCGAGCGCGTCCATTCCGACCAGACATGCGGCACGTCGAGCACGCTCACCGGCGCGCTGCGCTGCAGCACGTCGAGCACCGGCTGGAAAGCCTGCCCTTCGAAGTCGTAGGAACGGTCGAGCATGGAGGGGGCGGCAAGCAGCGACAGATGCGTCGAGCATTTCGTCAGCAGGCGGTCGAGGAACACTTCGTCGAGCCGTTCCGGGGCAAAGACCGCCTCGGCGATCCCCTGCGCGGGGTCCTGATCGAAGTCGATATTGGCCGTGCCGTAGGGCAGATCGAGGTCGGCGAGGATGGTTTCGGTCGAAAACAGCGTCGAAATGCCGAAGGCGCAGTTATGCGCCAGCGTCGAGGCGCCGACGCCGCCCTTGGCGCCGATGAAGGCGATGCTGCGGCCGAGCGGTTCGGCTTCCGGATCGACGAAGATACCGGCCATCGCCGACATGACATCGGAGATCGACACCGGCTGCACCATATATTCGGAAATGCCGGCGCGGATCAGCTCGCGGTAAAGCGGAATGTCGTTGTGATAGCCGACGACGATGACCTTCGTGCTCGGATCGCAGACGGCGGCAAGCGGCGCGAGTTCTTCGAGCAGGGTCGCCGGGCTTGCGCGCGTTTCGAGGATGATGAGGTTCGGCGTCGGCGCGGTGGAAAACATGTTCGCCGCCGCCGCGATGCCGCCGCTCGTCACCCTCAGGCTGACCTTCGCCATGCGACGGTCGCGGCCGCAGCGCTCCATCAGGTCCTGCAGCCCGTCGCTCTCGCAGAAGGCGTGTACCGAAATCCGCGGCAGCGGGCGCATGTGATCGAGGTCGCCGGCGCGAAACCCGTCCTCCTCGGCGCGGCGCTGCGGTTCGTTGTCGATGTCGTAGTCGATGGCGCTCATCTTACCGCTCCGTCAAAATCCGCTGCTGCCGCCGCTGCCGGTGCCGCCCGACAGCGTCGAGCCCGAGGTGCGGTAGGTCTTGATGACGTTGGCGCGCTGATCGGCATCGATGGGCGAGGTGGCGCGCGGCGCGATGAGGTCGGTCGGATTGGCGACCTGGGCGGCGAGGTTGTTCTGTCCGGCGCAGCCGAAATTGTACCAGTTCTGATTGTCGAAGGCGTTGTCGCTAAGGTCCCTCGGCCATTCGCCGCAGGCATTGGTGACGGCGGTGGTCGCGAGGAAGCGCAGGCGGATGGGGGCCGCATCGCCCGCACCGCCGGCCGGATAGAAGCTGTCGACGATCCGCGGCGCGGCAATGCCGCCCGCCATCAGCTCCTGGCGGATCTGCTTGCGCATCGCTAAGACGGCGGTGCTATTGGCCGCGCCCTGCGGCGAAAGGATTTCGGCGGTGCCGGTCGCATGGGCGCGATAGTCCTGCGCGAAGCCGCGGACGGTGTCGCGCGTGCCGGGGGTCAGGCGGCGGTCGCCGGGAAAGACCGGGATATCGACGGTGTGTTCGGCCTGGGTGAGCACGATCGGATGGCGCGCGCGGTAGTCGTCGGGGATGCCGCCCGTCGTCAGGCTGTCCTTCGGGCTGGCGCAGCCGGTCGCGGCCGCGCCGAGGACGAGAAGTACCGCAAGCGAACGCTGCACGGTCGGTCGGCTGAAGGAGTGGGCGCGGGCCATGAGATGGTCTCTTGCGTTGGTGAAGGGTGTCATGCGCATCGTCCGCTCCCGCCTACTTGTAGATGAAGCCGACGGAGCCGTGGAAATTCGCGTCCGCGACCGGCACGTCGCGCTGGCCGTAAATCTTGTTCACCCGGTTCAGGAAGAAGGTGGCGGCATCGCCGGTGGGCGAAAAGTTGTCGTCCGGACGCGCCAGCTGGTTGCGCGCCACGGGCCGCACCAGATAGGGCGTCGCGATGATGACGAGTTCGCTTTCGTCGCGCTCCAGGCTCTTCTGGCGGAACAGGGTGCCGAGGATCGGGATCTTCGAAACGCCGGGCGTGCCGTTCGTCGTCTGCTGGATGTTGTCGCTGAGCAGGCCGGCGAGCGCGATGGAGCCGCCGGAGGGCAACTCGACGGAGGTATCGGCGGAGCGACGGTTGTAGGTCGCGCCGTTCGCGCCGGCGAGCGGCTCGGACACCTGGGTCTGGATATGCAGGCTGATGCGGCCGGCCGCGAGCACGACCGGCGTGAAGGCGAGGCTGATGCCGTAATCATAGGGCGTCAGCGTCACGTTGCCGTTGGAATCGGTGGAGGAATAGAGCGTCTGGCCGCCGGAATTGAAGGTGGCGCTCTGGCCCGAAATCGCCGTCAGCGTCGGCTCGGCGAGCGTGCGGATCGCCTTCGCCTGTTCCATGGCGTTCAGATAAGTCGAAATGTCGTATTTGCCGATGGCGCTCTTGAAGAGCGCGGCGATGCCGCCGGCAGCGGTCGCCGTCGTCGCGTTTGCCAGCGGGCTTCCCAGCTGGGCGACGGTGAGGCCCGAGGAATTGGAGACGAGGTTGTCGAAGCCGAGCTGCTTCAGGACGCTGCGCTTGACCTCGGCGACGGTGACCTTCAGCGTCACCTGGTCCTCACCCTCGATCTGCAGGAGATTGACGATCTGCGACGACTGGCGGCCTTCGGCAAAGAGCGCGACGGAGCTGTCGCCGCCGCTGCCGCTTGCGGTTTCCGTGCGCGTCGTCGCCTCGCCGCCCTTGAGGAAGGCGCCGGCGAGCTGTGCGGCCTGCGCGGCGTCCTGCGGCGTGCGGACGCTGCCGGTGAGTACGATGTTGTCGGAGACGATTTCGACGTTGATGTTCGAGTCCGGGATGAAGCGCTTGAGATTGGCCTGCAGGCCGTTGATGTCGCGCTCGATCTCGACGTCGAGGCTGACGATTTCCTGGCCGTTGGCGCCGAAGACGAAGATGTTGGTCTGGCCGACGGTCTTGCCGAAGAGATAGATGCGGCGCGAGGTGCGCGTGACGGCGTCGGCCATCTTCGGATCGGAGACGAGAATGTCGTGCGCCTCGGCCGGCAGATCGACGACGACCGCCTTGTTGAGGCCGAGCTTCAGCCGGCGCTTGGTGCCGAGCCCCGCGATGGTGACGATGGTGTCGGAACCTTCAGCGAAGGCCTTGCCCGTCTGCAGCGCGAAAGGCGCACCCGAGAAAGGCAGCCCGCCGAGGCCGAGGGAAAAGGCCAGGATGGCGGAGAAGGAAGCGCGGATTGTCCTGGATGTGGTCTGCATGGTCCGTCCTTCTCACTGCGTCTTGGCTTGCGAGCCGGCGCTGACGATCGAGCCGGACTTGATGACCTGTACGGAGGAGGAGCCGTTGTCGCCGTTCAGCAGATAGTCGGCGGCGCCGGTATCGGCCTCCTGCGCGTCGGCGACCGAGCGCAGCGCGAGCGAGAGGCGGTCGGCCATCTGCTGCACGACGGCGAGCACCTTGGTCTGGTCGGGGGTCAGTTCCAGCGTCGCGGTGGTGCCGACCACCGCCTTGGTGCCGTCCTCCTTCTCCTGGATCTGCTGGTCGATCGCCAGAACGCGGATGTTGGAGAGAACGGTTTCGGTGTTGTATTTCTGGGCGTCGCCCTTGCGCACCATGATCAGGTCGACGCGGTCGTTCGGCAGGATGAAGCCGCCGGCGCCGGTCGCGACGGAAATCTCGGTCGCCACGGCGCGCTTGCCGCTCGGCAGCAGCGCGGAAAGAATGCGGCTATTGGAATCGGCGATCTTCTCCTCGCGGATCGGCTCACCTTCGAAGAGCGGCATGCGCACCACGGCGCCGGCCATGTCCTTGATGGCGTCGGGATGTTCCTTCTCGGTGATCAGGCCCTTGACGACGCCGCTCTGCGGCCAGGCCATCCACTGCACCGCCTTGTCGTTCAGCCGCGAACCGATCGGCAGGTTCATCTTGGCCACCATGACGTTGACGGTCGGCTCCTTCTGGATCACGGAGGCCACCGCCGGCACGACGCGGCGCGCGCCGGCAAGGCGCATGGCCAGCAGCCCGGCCAGGCCTGCGGCGGCGACGGCCACTGCCAGTATCACAATGCGAGCGGGTTTCATGATCATCCTCGGGAACGCGATTCTTCGCCTTGGAGGATGCTCCGCAATTGGTGTAATTATGGTTAATGAGAGGCTTACGATTTAAGTTAACGGACGGTTATTTCGGCCCGTAACGCCTTGAGCGGCCTCAATGCAGATTGGCGAGGGCCGCAACGACGAGCGGCGAGGACGGAAAGGCGAGGAAGCCCCCGATCGCGATCGCGATGCCGTAAGGGATTTTCTTGGCATGAAGGATGGAGTGCGGCACGGGCAGGCCGATCGCCATGATCGTTTGCGACCGCCAGCGCAAGAGCAGGATCAGAAGCGTGAGCACGCCGCCGCTATAGGCGACGTAGATGACGAAAAGCAGCAGCGAGGGATTGAGGCCGAACCACGGCGCGGCGGCGGCGAGCAGCTTCGCGTCCCCCCCGCCCATCACGTTCAAGGCGAACAGCACGAAGCAGACGGCGAGTACGATGGCGCCGGCCGCCAGATGCAGGCCGATGCCCGGCAGGCCAAGGGCGCTGAAAAGCGCAAGTACGAGAAAGCCGCACAGGAGGATGACCGGCAGGCGATTGGGGATCGTCATTGTCCGCAGATCGGACACCGCCGCAATCAGAAGGCAAAGCGGAAATATCATGAGGATCGCGGCTTCGATCATCGGTTTTCCCTGGCTATTGCGGGCCTGCCGGCTGCTTGAGGCGGCGGAGCCTGTGCCGTCATGGAAAAGCCGCCCCGTTAGGCGGCTCAAACTGCTGACAAACCCCGCCTCACACTCGGCGTCATCCTCGGCCTTGTGCCGAGGATCTGCCTACGCCTCAATAAAATCAAACGTTGGCAGATGCTCGGGACAGGCCCGAGCATGACGAAAGAGAGGTTTTCGGTCTTTGTCAGCGGTCTGAGCCGCCCCAGCGGGGCGGCTTTCGTTTTGGTTTATCGGCCGAGAGCGCGATTATTACGGCTTGGGAGGAGCGGGCGGGATCGCGGACTGCGGATTCCCTACGATGGTGGCAAGGTTACTGAACTGGGTGTTCAGTGCGGTGCCGAGCGACGAAGCGCCGGCGATGAGGGCTACGGAAATCAGGGCTGCGATCAGGCCATATTCGATGGCGGTCGCGCCGGAGTCGTCTTTCAGGAAGCGGGCGAAAAGCTTGGTCATGGTGGTTCCTATCCAGTGGGTTGGTCAGCACGTCCGCCAACTGTTGCCGTTGTTCGGATGAGGCCACGCTATAGGAGCGCTGTTTCCAACCGCTTAAAAAAAGCGATTAATAGTTTCCTAATGCCCGAAGGGCCGAAACATAATTAAAAATTATCTTCCGAATTACTTCGCATTTTCATGTTTTTCTTCGAAGCGATGGAGATCAGGCGGCGGCACCCTGTGGATAAGTTGTACACCTGTCCCGAAACTGCTGCGGGCCGAACGGGGAAATTCGAAATGTGCCAGCGTTCGATACACCCGCCGGTCGAAAACAGCACAGGCGGACCACCGGTTAACCTTCCGGTTACCGCCGCTTTTCATTGTTCAGTAAATGGCAATATATACGTCTGACATAGCCGCCCCGGCCTGCCGTTCAAAATGTCTATGAGACCGCCTGCGGCAATGTTCCGCCTTAAACCCTTCGTTTACTATTCTTTTTCATTCTAGACGGAACCGTCAGCCCCCGATCCGTGAGATGAGGCCCCGCCGATGCCGCCGCATGGCAGAACTGCATTATATGCCCTCGCCGTCCTCGCCGCTCTGCTGCCGCAGGCTGCGCGCGCGGATGACATGCTGCGCGTCAACATGGACCACGCCCGCATCCTCAAGCTCGACCGGCCGGTCAGCAAGGTGATCGTCGGCAATTCGCAGGTCGCCGATGCGACCGTGGCCGATCCGAAGACGATCGTGCTGACAGGCCGCAGCTTCGGCACGACGAACATCGTTCTGCTCGACGCCGACGACAACGCCATTATCGACCGACGCATCCTCGTCTCCATCGACGAGGGCAACACCGTGCGGGTCTTCCGCCAGACCGAACGCTCGGTGCTCTCCTGCACGCCCGCCTGCGAGCAGCACGCCCAGCAGAACGACAATGCCGCTGCTTCCGGCAACCCTTGAACCGCAAATTCCGGCCCGCGTTTCTGCGCATTCCATCAATTTGCCGGTATGCGGAAACGGAATGTCAACAATCGGTCCATAATCTGTCCGCAGTAAAATAAGGACGGATATCGGGCAATGACGGCGAACAGGGACGATCGGGACAGGCTCGCGCCGGCGCGCGCTCCCCGTTCGCGGCTGCGCCGTTTGTTGCGTTCCAAGGATGGTGCGGCGGCGATCGAGTTCGCGCTTCTCGCCATTCCCTATTTCGTCATTGTCTTCGCGATCATCGAGACCTTCGTCGCCTATACGGCCGAACAGCTTGTGGGCTATGCCGCCGACAAGCTCGCCCGCCAATTGCGCACCGGCGAGATTACCTACAATCTCGGCCTGTCGACCGACAAGAACGAAGCGCAGTTCCGGCAGTTGTTCTGCGACGAGATCGCCATCCTCATCAGCTGCGCGGCCTCGCCGGGCAGCCTGTGGATCGACGTGAAGAGCTACACGTCCTTCGCCAACTTGCCGACCGCCATTCCGCGCAAAGACCCGAACGATCCGCATTCCGAACTCGACACCGCCGGCTTCACGTTCACGCCGGGCGGCGCCGGCAGCATCAACATGGTGCGCGCCTTCTATCAATGGCAGGTCGTGACCGATCTCGTGCGCCCGCTCGTCTCGACCAGCTCGCAATCGAACACCTTCCTCATCACCGCGTTGTCGGCCTTCCGAAACGAGGCCTATGCGCCGTGACCTCACCGATCGACAAGCCGCAGAAACCGGCACGCACTCTGAAAGCCGCCCTCACGCGCCTTTCCGGTCTCTACCGCCGCTTCGCCCGTGACCGGAGGGGCATCGGCGCCATCGAGTTCGCGATCATCGCGCCGATTTTGCTGATGCTTTACATCGGCGCGCTGGAATTCACCATCGGCCTCAGCGTCGCCAAGCGCGTGAGCCGCGCCGCCGGCACCATTGCCGACATCATCGCGCAGGAGAACACGCCGACCTCCAAGACCGGCACGCTCGACTTGATGCCCACCGTCGCGGCGAGCATTCTCGACCCCCAAAGCATCAACGGCCTTACGCTGAAGATCAGCGGCATCGCCATCGATGCCACCTCCAACGCGAAAATCGCGTGGTCCTGGTCGGAGGACGGCACGACACCTTACGCGGCGGGCAACCCGGTCACCCTCTCCACCGATCTCGCGCAGCCGAACTCCTTTCTCGTGCACGCCGAACTCAGCATCCCCTACACGCTGTTCAATTTCGGGCCGGACTTCCTGCCCGGCACCCTCAACCAGATCACCATTTCGCGGGACCATTTCTATCGCCTGCGGACCGGCGACACCCTCGCCTGCACCGGCTGCTGACGCCGCCATTTGCCAAGCTGCCCCGCCCCATATAAGGGTAAGCGCAGGGCGACGCCGGTGGTGCCGGCGCTTAGAGCATTTCCAGGAAAAGTGGATACCGGTTTTCCGTCTGGAAATGCGACAAAACAAAGAGTTAGAGCGTTTTCGCGATTCGAGGAAAAGCGGAAAAGCTCTAGCCGTGACCGTTCCGGGTGAAGCATGGCGCGCGCATTTCTCTTCGTTCTCGATTCCTTCGGCATAGGCGGCGGCCCGGATGCCGCCAGCTATGGCGACGAAGGCGCCGATACGCTCGGCCATATCGCCGAATTCTGCGCGGCGGGCGCTGCCGACCGCGCCGGCGTGAGGTCCGGGCCGCTCAAGCTGCCGAACCTGACGGCGCTGGGGCTGCTCGAAGCCGCCAAGGCGGCCAGCGGCGCCTATCCCGCCGGCATGCCGCAGGCCGAACGCATTGTCGGCGTTCACGGCGGCGCCAGCGAAGTGTCGCGCGGTAAGGATACGCCATCGGGCCACTGGGAAATCGCCGGAACGCCGGTGATGTTCGACTGGGGCTATTTCCCCGCCGAGGGCGACGCCTTTCCGGCCGAGCTGGTCGAGGCGATCTCGTCTGCCGCCGGCATTCCGGGCATCCTCGGCAATTGTCACGCCTCCGGCACGGAGATCATTGCGCGCCTCGGCGAGGAGCATATCCGCAGCGGCAAGCCGATCTGCTACACTTCGTCCGACTCCGTCTTCCAGATCGCCGCGCATGAAACCCATTTCGGCCTCGACCGGCTGCTCGGCCTTTGCCAGGTCGTGCGCGGCCTGCTCGACGCCTATAATATCGGCCGCGTCATCGCCCGGCCCTTCGTCGGCGAGACGCCGGCGACCTTCGAGCGCACCGGCAACCGCCGCGATTTCTCCGTGCTGCCGCCGGAGCCGACGCTGCTCGACCGCCTCGTGAAGGACGGGCGCACGGTGCACGCCGTCGGCAAGATCGGCGATATCTTTGCCCATCAGGGCATCTCCAGGGTTATCAAGGCAAACGGTAATCAGGCGCTGATGGACGCGACGCTGAAGGCCATGGACGAGGCGGCGGACGGCGATCTGGTTTTCACCAATTTCGTCGATTTCGACATGCTTTACGGCCATCGCCGCGACGTGCCGGGCTATGCGGCTGCCCTTGAGGCCTTCGACGCGCGGCTGCCGGCGGTGGCGCAGAAACTGAAGCCCGGCGATCTGGTGATCCTGACCGCCGACCATGGCTGCGACCCGACCTGGCGCGGCACGGACCACACGCGCGAGCGCGTGCCGGTGCTTGCCTTCGGGCCGCATATCCGCGCCCGCGCCATCGGCATCCGCCAGAGCTACGCCGATATCGGCGAGACGGTCGCCCGGCATCTCGGCATCGCGCCGGGGCCGCATGGAAGGAGTTTTCTGTGACATCGCATTTGAAGAAGGCCGAGCTGCACTGCCATCTGGAGGGCGCGGCCCCGCCGGCGCTGACGCAAGCGCAGGCCCGGAAATACGGCGTCGACACCACGAGCTTCCTGCGCGACGGCGTCTATCTCTGGAACGATTTTTCCGAATTCCTCGTCTGCTACGACAAGGTCTCGGAAGTCTACCGCACCGAGGAAGACTACGCGCTGCTGACGGAAACCTACCTCGAAGAGCTTGCGGACATCGGCACGATCTATAGCGAGCTGATCGTCTCGCCGGACCATGGCGACCGCATCGGGCTCGGCGCCGACGCCTATATCGCCGGCGTGTCGGCCGGCATTCGCGCGGCGGAAGCAAAGAGCGGCATCGTGGCGCGGCTGATCGTCACCGGCGAGCGGCATTTCGGGCCGGAAAGCGTCGTCAAGGCGGCGGAATATGCCGCGCGCAGCGACAATCCGCTGATCACCGGCTTCAACCTTGCCGGCGAGGAGCGCATGGGCCGCGTCGCCGACTATGCCCGCGGCTTCGACATCGCCCGCGAAGCCGGCCTCGGCCTCACCATCCATGCCGGCGAGGTCTGCGGCGCCTTCAGCGTGCGCGATGCCGTCGAGATCGTGAAGCCGGCGCGGATCGGCCACGGCGTCCGCGCCATCGAGGATGCCGATCTGGTCCGAAAGCTCGCCGAACTCGGCACCGTGCTGGAGGTCTGCCCCGGCTCCAACATCGCGCTCGGCGTCTTTTCCGACTTCGCCTCCCATCCGCTGCGGGCGCTGCGCGATGCCGGCGTGCGCGTCACGATCAGTTCCGACGACCCGCCCTTCTTCCACACTTCGCTGAAACGGGAATACGAGCTTGCCTCGGAGGCTTTCGGCTTCAGCGATGCGGAAATCGACGACATGACCCGGACCGCCCTTCGCGCGGCCTTCGTCGACGAGGCCACACGGGCACGGCTATTGGCTAGTATCTAACCCCTTCTGGGGATGACCGTCCGTTCGAACGGCGTCTTCTCTTGCGGCGAAGGCGATTTCCGTGGGAAAGACATTCGATCACGAACTCTTGTGGAGGCTGATACCATGGCCGGCGTTACCGTCATCGACCACCCGCTTGTGCAGCACAAGCTTACCATCATGCGCCGCAAGGAGACCTCCACGGGCAGCTTCCGGCGCCTGCTGCGGGAAATATCGACGCTTCTCTGCTACGAGGTCACGCGCGATCTCGAGCTGACGATGGAAACCATCGAGACGCCGATCCAGACGATGCAGGCCCCGATCCTCGAAGGCAAGAAGCTGGTCTTCGCCTCGATCCTGCGCGCCGGCAACGGCCTGCTCGAAGGCATGCTCGACCTCGTCCCCTCCGCGCGCGTCGCGCATATCGGCGTCTATCGCGACCACGAAACGCTGCTGCCGGTGGAATATTACTTCAAGGCGCCGGAGGATATCTCCGAACGCCTCATCATCGTCGTCGATCCGATGCTGGCGACGGGCAATTCCTCGATCGCGGCGATCGACAAGCTCAAGGAACGCGGCGCGCGCAACATCCGCTTCCTCTGCCTGCTGGCCGCCCCCGAGGGGATCAAGAACTTTTGCGAGGCGCATCCCGACGTGCCCGTCTTTACCGCCTCGATCGACAGCTACCTCAACGAGAAGGGCTATATCGTGCCCGGCCTCGGCGACGCCGGGGACCGCATGTACGGCACGAAGTAAGGATTTTCCCCCTCTTCCGACGATCAGCGCCCGGTCCATGGCCGGGCGTTTTTGCGCGCGTTAGCAAGTTGTCAGTAAAGCGCCATTAAGAATCGGCGAAAGCGGCCGGGCATGACGCCCCAAGCCATACGGGGAGGAAACCTTGTCCATGCTCGTCCGTAGCCTCGTCTTTGCCGGCGTTGCGGCCGTACTTGCCACGCAAGTACCGTCAATCTTCGAAAAGAATACGCAAACCCCTGCCCCCGCGCCGACCCTCGCCAGCGTCGATGCCGGCGAGACGCCGACGGCGGCAGCGGACACGCACGGAAACGTCCGGCTGAAAGCCGATACGCAGGGGCACTATAGCGGCGCCTTCCGCATGAACGGCAAACCGATCCAGGGGCTGATCGACACCGGCGCCACCTATGTCGCCGTCAATGAATCGACGGCGCGGCGGCTGGGGCTCAGCGGCAGCGATCTCGACTACCGCTATTCCGTCAACACCGCCAACGGCCAGACGAAGGCGGCCCTGGTCAAGCTCGACCGCATCGAGATCGGATCGATCCGGGTGCGCGATGTCGATGCCATGGTGCTGAAGGACGAGGCGCTGACATCGACGCTCGTCGGCATGAGTTTTCTCAAGAAGCTCGGCTCCTACGGCGTAGAGAACGGCTCCCTGAGCCTCGTGCAGTAAGCGTCGTCAGAGGTGCGCGGCAATCACCGGCGAAAGGCCGGGGGCCGCGTCGCTGACGGTATAATGTGCCGCAAGCTCGCTTACCGCCTTCTCGGCACTCGCCTCATCCGCCGCGTGCACGACCGCGATCGGATCGCCACGCCGGACGGATGTGCCGAGCGGCAGGATATCGCTGAAGCCGACGCGATGGTCGATGCTCTCTTCCGCCCGCCGGCGCCCGCCGCCGAGATCGATGACGCTGACGCCGATGGCGCGCGCATCGCAGGCGGCGAGGAAACCGTCTCCGGCTGCCGGCACCGGCCGTTGCACGGGCGCGGAGGCCAGATGCCTGTCCGGCCGTTCCAGAAGATCGGCCGGGCCGCCGAGGCCGCGCACCATCCGCGCGAAGCGATCCGCCGCCGCACCGGACGCGACCGCATGGCGGGCCATCGCTTCCGCCTCGGCCTGCGAGGCCGCGATGCCCGACTGGACCAGCATCTCGGCGGCGAAGGCGAGCACGACCGTCTCCAGCCGGGTTCCCGCCTTGCGGCCGGCCAGGAAATCCAGGCAGTTGCGCAGTTCCACGACGTTTCCGGCGGCATCCGCCAGCGGTTCGTTCATGTCGGTGATCAGCGCCGAGGTCCTGACGCCTGCGCCGTTTGCCACCTCCACCAGCGAGCGCGCCAGCGTTTCGGCTTCCTCGCGCGAGGTCATGAAGGCGCCGTTTCCGACCTTGACGTCGAGCACCAGCGTTTCCAGCCCCGCCGCCAGCTTTTTCGACAGGATGGATGCGGTGATCAGCGGCACGGAATCGACCGTCGCGGTAATATCGCGCACGGCATAAAGCCGGCCATCGGCGGGCGCCAGCGCTCCGGTCTGGCCGATGATGGCGCAGCCCGCCTCCTCGACGACCTTGCGGAAGCGCGTAGCATCCGGCGTGATCGTATAGCCGGGGATCGATTCCAGCTTGTCGAGTGTGCCGCCGGTATGGCCGAGGCCGCGCCCGGAGATCATCGGCACGGCGAGCCCGCAAGCCGCCGCGATCGGCGCCAGCATCAGCGAGACGTTGTCGCCCACCCCGCCGGTCGAATGCTTGTCGGCAACCGGCCGGCCGAGGCCGGACCAGGAAAGCGTGTCGCCCGAGCGCGCCATCGCCAGCGTCAGCGCCACGGTCTCGGCCTTCGTCATGCCGCGGAACCAGACGGCCATGGCGAAGGCGCCGATCTGCCCTTCGGACAGCCGGCCCGCTGCCAGCGCACTGACGAATTCCTCGATTTCCGCCGACGAGAGCGCCTCGCCGTTCCGCTTCCTGCGGATGGTTTCCTGCGGCAGCATCGCCTCAGTATCCGGACGCCCCGCCGGACGACGGACCGCCGCTCAGCACGACGAGAATGTCGTCGAGCAGCCCCGAGGCGCCGAAGCGGAAGGTCGACGGCATCGCCCAGTCCGGCGCCATGATCGTCTCGGCAAGCCGAAGATAGAGCGAGGCGTCGGCGACGGAGCCGATGCCGCCCGCCGCCTTGAAGCCGGCCTTGCCGCCGCTCTGGCGGATCGCCCGCAGCATGACGTCGGCCGCCTCCAGCGTGGCGTTGACGGCGACCTTGCCGGTCGAGGTCTTGATGAAATCCGCGCCGGCGCCGATCGAAAGTTCGGCGGCGCGCTGGATCAGCGCGACGTCCTTCAGCTCTCCGGTTTCGATGATGACCTTGAGAAGGACGGGGGCCGCGCAGGCGGCGCGAACCGCGGCCACCATATCGCTCACGGCCTTTTCATTGCCGGCGATCAGGGCGCGGTAGGGGATCACAAGGTCGATCTCGTCGGCGCCGTCGGCGATCGCCTCGCGCGCTTCGGCAGCGACGTCCGCCGTTTCCATCTCGCCCGAAGGGAAGTTGACCACCGTTGCGATCTTCACCGGGTGATCGGCGCCCAGGATGCCGCGCGCCTGCGCGACGAAGCGCGGCCAGATGCAGATCGCGGCGGAATTGCCGAACGGCGTCTGCGCGCGGGCGCACAGGGCCGAAATCTGCGCCGGCGTGCAGTCTTCCTTGAGATTGGTCAGGTCGAGAAGCGACAAGGCGACCGCCGCCGTCTCGCGCAGGGAATGGCTATTCATTCTCATCATCTCCGCGCCTCAGCATTTCCTTCAGGATCGCCGCCAGATTGGCGCCGCCGATGGGGGCCATGCTCTTCGTTTCGTCATGGCTGAGTTCCGAACCCGTCATGCCCGCCCCGTAATTGGTGATCACCGATGCGGCCGCGACCTTAAGGCCGAACAATCTCGCCAATATGACTTCCGGCACCGTCGACATGCCGACCGCGTCGGCGCCGAGGATGCGCGCCATGCGGATTTCCGCCGGCGTCTCGAAGCTGGGGCCGGAAAACCACATGTAGACACCGTGATAGAGCGGCAGCCCGAGCCTTTCCGCCGCCTGGCGCATCCGGTGGGAAAGCTCAAGATCATAGGCATTGGTCATGCCGACGAAGCGCTTGTCGCTTTCCTCGCCGATCAGCGGGTTCATGCCCGAATAGTTGATGTGGTCGGTGATCTGCATCACCGAGCCGGGCGCCATTTCCTCCAGCAGCGAGCCGGCG
>Ga0153956_1000266_pt1 | contig 63402 bp, 57 predicted proteins | sample TSFL040MetaG_FD_104704 | JGI IMG/M metagenome (GOLD analysis project Ga0153956, IMG submission 104704) | Attine ant fungus gardens microbial communities from Florida, USA - TSFL040 MetaG | ecosystem: Host-associated > Fungi > Mycelium > Unclassified | place: USA: Florida, Wekiwa Springs...
AAGAAGTATTCCACAGCAACTGACGTTACCGGCAGCTTCCGCATGAACATTCCGCTCAACGGACGATATGTTGTGCGTGCGGAGTTTGCTGCATTCGCGCCATCCACCGCAGAGGTGGTGCTGAATGCAACGCAGCATGAAGGGCATGCCGCATTGCAGATGGACCTGGCCTCACGTGTGGCAGCACGTGAAGCGCAGAGCAATGGCACATCGGTTGCAGGTGTGAATGCACAAACGCTTGCGAGTGGCTTGCAGGAGTTGAATGCGTCGGGCCTCAATGATACGCAGGATGTTTCTGCTGGAGGTGAAGCTGCACCGTCGATGAATGCGATGGGTGGCGCAGATGCAACAGGTGCGGATTCGGTAGCCGTGAATGGTCAGTCAGGGCAGGTGAACGGACTGGCAGGCTTCAACGAAGATGACATGCGCAATCGCATTCAGGACGCCATTGCGCAGGCACAACGCAACGGTGGTGGCCAGGGCGAGATTGCCAGCGCTGTCGTGGGTGCTGTTGGCAGCATGATGCAGAGCGGCCCTGGAGGCGGCTTCGGAGGACCCGGTGGTGGTTTTGGTGGGGGAGGATTTGGCGGACCGGGTGGCTTCGGCGGTGGCTTTGGTCGCGGCGGATTTCGTAACTTCAATCCATCGGCCATTCACGGTCTGGTGTATTACACCGCGGGCAATGCGGCGTTGGATGCAACGCAGTTCTCCATCGCGGGTAATGCCATTAAGCCTGCATACAGCAGCAATCGCTATGGTGTTGCGTTGAACGGATCGCCCTTCATCCCCGGGCTGACGAAGCCAAACACAAAACAATTTCTCTTTTTGAACTGGACAGGTCAGCGCAACTCGAACCCGGTGAATCTTTATGGCACGGTGCCAACGCTGGCGGAGCGCAGCGGCAACTTCAACGGACTGATGCAGAAGGTGAACGGTACGCTGGTGCCTGTTCTTCTCTACAACCCTTACACGGGCACGCCGTATGGTGATTGTTCATCTTTTACGAACGCTACATGCAACGTCATCACCACGCCGTTAAGCACGCAGGCGCAGTCGTTGCTGCAATACATTCCTGCGCCGAACATCACAGGCAACGGCAGCAATAGCGAGAACTACAACTATCAACGCATTGCTTCTGCCGGCAGCAACAGCACGCAGATCAGCGCGCGCTATACACGCCAGCTTGGCGCAACCGCAGGACAGGGCGGCTTTGGTGGACGTGGTGGTGGAGCCCGAGGTGGTGGAGGAAATAATCGTCAGCAGGGACCGGCGGTGTTGCGGCAGAACATCAGCGCAAATTTTGCATACTCGCACACTGCAAGCGATTCGCGTGGACTGCTCGCTGCTCTCGATGGCAAGACAGTTGCCAATGGATACAACTTTGGCGCGGGTTATCAGCTTGGTTACGGACGTCTCAGCAACAGCATAAACATTGGGTGGAATCGCAGTCGTGGCATCACCACGAATGCATTCACGAACGGAGGCTACGATCCGGCGACGGCTGCGGGCCTGAATATTCCGCGGCCTGTAACTGCTCAGGCAGGACTCTACAATGGTGTGCCGAATCTGTCGTTCACCAGCTTTGCCGGCATTAGCGAAGTACAGCCTGCGGACAGATTGCAGGAGGTGTTCTCGCTAAGCGAAGTGCTGAGTTGGCGTCGCGGAAAACATAACTTCCGCTTTGGCTTTGATGGTCGCCGTCAACACATCAACCTGATCGCTGGCAGCAATGGACTCGGCTCATTTTCGTTCACTGGATATGCGACGCAAGCTCCTGGTGGAACCGTAAGTGCAGATACGAATTCCGGTTCATCCTTTGCGGATTTTCTTCTGGGCGCGCCGCAGGCCACGGCTATCCAGGCAGGTGGCAACAAGATCTATCTGCGTGAGTGGATTTTTGACGGATATGCGAACGATGACTATCGTGTGCGTCGCGACCTCACACTCAACGTCGGTCTACGTTACGAATACTTTTCGCCTTATATCGAAGCGAACAATCGACTGGTGAACCTGGATCACAACGCAGACTTTACCGAGTACGCTCGTGTGTTGCCAGGTGGCACAGGGCCATACTCGGGCAAGTTTCCACGATCGTTGATTCAACCGGATCGTACATTGTGGTCGCCTCGTCTGGGTGTGGCGTGGAGTCCTAAATTCATAAAGAACACGGTGGTGCGTGCTGGATACGGATTGAACTTCAACGTATCGCAGTATGCGAATTTTGCAAATTCGCTTTCGTATCAGCAACCGTTTGCTGTCTCGCAAAATAACACGGCGCGTGTCGGCATTACGGATCAAGGTTGCGGCAACATCACTACGCCGGGCTCTGCAAGCGGCACATTGTTTACCTTGCAGAACGGATTCAGTTGCACCTCTTCCAGCATTCTGCAAAACACGTTTGCCGTAAATCGCAACTACAGGCTGGGCCGCGTGCAGGTGTTCAACGTGAGTGTGCAGCACACCTTTCCGCTGGGTGTTGTGATGAACGTTGGTTATAACGGATCGCTGGGCAGCAGTCTCGATCTGCCGCGCTCGCCGAACCGCACAGCCACCAGTGTCGTCGGCAATACGCAATCGATTGTGTTTGAAGATTCGATTGGCGATTCACGCTTTCATGCGCTCACTGTGAATGCGCGCAAACGCCTGCAAAAAGGCGTGTCGTTGCAGGCGACCTATCAGTACGGCCACTCGATTGACGATGCAAGTTCGATCGGCGGCTCGGGTGGCGGCACTATCGTACAGAACGATCAGCGTATCGACCTGGAGTATGGCAACAGCAGCTTCGATGTCCGCCATAAACTCACCGGGAATTTTTTGTATGAGCTACCCTTTGGTCCGAATCGCGCGTTTCTAAGTCAGGGTGGCAAGTTGTCAAAGGCATTGGATAACTTCGGATTCAGCGGCAGCTTTACTTTTGCCACGGGCAGCTACGCTACGCCGCAGTATCAGAACTCCGTCATACAGGCTGCGGCCGGTAACAACTTTACATTGCGTCCTGACCGTGTATTTACGCAGCCGATTACGGGTGCGGGCATGCTTCGCAACTGGTTCAATACGGCAGCCTTCACTGCGCCGTCTGCATCGGTGGTCTTCGGTACCGCGTCGCGCAACAGCATTGAATTGCCGGGTACTGTGTCCATGAATATGTCGCTGTCAAAGTCGGTGCCGCTGGGCAATCTGCGCAACTTTGAAGCGAGAATGACGGCATCGAATGTCTTCAACACGGTGCAGTACAGCGGCGTAAACACGGTGCTGAATTCGGCTACATTCGGGCAGGTATCCAGTGTGTCCGCAGCACGCAGACTCACCTTCGATGCGAGGTACAGATTCTGATGACGCATATGTTTCGTACCTTCGCATCTCTCGCGCTCTGCGCCACACTTGCAACGGCACAGCAACAACAGCAACCGTCGGTGCAGTTGAATACGCCGACGCAGCAGGCTCCCGCTCCGCAACCAGGCCAGCCTGCATCGACTGGAAACACCGTGCAGCAGGTGGGCGATAGCGCATCGCAAAGCTTTACGTTGCGTGTCGAGTCGAACGTTGTGCTAACCAACGTTGTGGTGCGCGATAAAAAAACGGGAAACGTGATCAATGGTTTGAAGGCAAGCGACTTCACGGTTCTCGAAAACAATAAGCCGCAGAAAGTTTCTTCGTTCGACTACCAGGCGGTGGATCAGGCTGCGCGGCTGAACGAAAACACGGTAAGCGGCAAAGCCCCAACCATTGCGCAGATACTCGATCGCAGCATGGGAACGGACCCTGCGCAACTGCGTGATCATCGTTTGATCGTAATGTTCTTCGATCTGTCGAGCATGCAGGACGAAGATATCGATCGCGCCGTGGATGCAGCGAAGGAATACATCAAAAACAAGATGGCGCCCGCCGATCTTGTAGCTATCGCCAGCCTGAGTACAACACTCTCGCTCGATCATGATTTCACTGCGGATAAAGATCAACTTATTGCTGCAGTGAGTAAGTTCAACGGATCGAACGAAGGCGCTGCTTTTGCGGATGGTTCAACTTCCGACACCACTGTCAGCAGCGAAGACGGCAGTGGCTTCACCGCGGACGATACGGAATACAACAACCTGAATACCGACCGCCAGCTCTATGCCATCCAGTCGATTGCGAAGAGTCTGGAAAAGGTAGACCAGCATAAAAGCATGTTGTACTTTTCCGGGGGATTGACGCGGCAGGGCATTGAAAACCAGGCGAGCATGCGTGCTGCCACGAACGAAGCCGTGAAAGCAAACATGGCAATCTATTCGGTAGATTCGCGCGGCCTTGAAGCACTGTCTCCGCTGGGCGATGCTTCCACCGGTTCGATGCGTGGCACATCGGCTTACAGTGGTGCGGCCATGCAGTCGCGGCTCGATTCGAACTTCTCTTCGCAGGAGACGCTGGCCACGCTGGCTTCTGATACAGGCGGTAAATTCTTCTCTGACTCCAACGATTTTGCCCCGGCATTTCAGCAGATACAGCATGACACCGAGGCGTATTACATCCTTGGATTTCGTTCGACCGATGCGCGTCGCGATGGTGCGTTCCGCCACCTGACAGTGAAGCTGAACAATCATCCCGAGGCAAAGCTGGAGTATCGTCCGGGCTACTATGCGCCTGCGGATTTCAAGCATCAGAAGACGGAAGATCGTGAATATGCACTTAACGAGCAGATGAAGAGCGATCTGCCCGCGGTGGATATTTCCATGTATCTCGAGGCGTTTTACTTCCGTGTTTCGCAAAATCAGTATTACGTTCCGATGTCGTTGATTGTGCCGGGATCGCAGATTCCGTTTACACATTCGAAAGATCAGGACAAGGCTACGCTCGATATCATCGGCCAGGTTAAAAACGCGCAGGGCATTGCCGTGGGTAATGTGCGCGAAACGGTGAAGCTGGCAGTGGATGGAACTATCGGCGCAGCGCGTCGCAACATTCAATACAGCACCGGCTTTACGCTTGCGCCGGGACACTATCATGTAAAGTTTGTGACACGGGAAAACGAAACAGGCAACATGGGTTCGTTCGAAACCGATCTGGTCGTGCCCGATCAGCGTAAGCAGACGATTCGTCTATCCAGCGTGGTCTTGAGCTCGCAGCGATCAGCAGCGCCAAAGCAGCCGCGGCGTGCAGGGCCACAACAACCTATCGATCCACTGGTGCAGGACGGACAGGCGTTTGTGCCGAATGTGCCGCATGTCTTCCGTCAGGATGCGCACCTGTATCTGTTGTATGAGTTGTACGATCCGGCAAAGGCAACCGCAGCGCAGGCGCAACAGGCTGCAACCGAAGCGAATGCGAAACAGAGCGGTTTGAAAGCGCGTAATGCTGCCGATGGCATTCGTGTGCTTACGTCGATTGAGTTTCTGCAAAATGGTGCAAAGGTGCTGGAGACGCCGCTGGTTGCAGCGGATGTGTTGAACCAGCCCGGTCGTGATGCGGTAGGTTTTACGTTCGATGTCCCCCTCGCGCAGTTGAAGCCGGGAACGTATATCTGCCAGGTGAATGTGATCGACGACAATGCAGGCACGTTTACATTTCCACGACTTGCGTTGAAGATTGTCTCGCCGCCTGCTGCAACAGCGCAGCCATCCGCCGCACCTGTTGCTCCGTCTGCACCTGCGGGAAATTAGACTTGAAGCATGATGGTCGCAAAGTCGACACGAGACATTCTGTTGCAGACGCCGCATCTTGAAGCGGCCACGCAGTTCTATCGCGATATGCTTGGCTTCCGCGTGTTTCTCAGCACGCCCGATCTTGTCGGGTTGGATGCTGGAATCTTCCGTCTATTTCTGGATCGAGCAGGTTCGCTTGGCCCTGTCTTTGAATTCTGCGTGCGCGATGTGAGCGAAGCACGGCGGCGTCTGCTCGACCAGGGATGTGTTGTGGTCTGTGATCAGCCGGAGATGCAACGTTTATATCTGCGCGATCCTTTCGGTTTGCTCTTTCATCTACAGGTTGATCCGCATGCGCCTGATATCGACGATGCCGAGCCCATTCGCGAACCGGAAAAACCGCCGCACTATTAGTGCGACACGCTTGGATGGCCGAAAACAACGTTGCTCCACCCATTGCGCTGTGCGAAAGTAGTTTTGCAGCTTCCCCTAAAGGAGAAAGCACATGCCGCTTCCAGAGGATGATCGAGTTGTTTCCCTTGCGAACGAACTGCTGGCGCAGTTTGATGTTCTTTTTGGAGTGCATCCCGGCTTCCGTGCAGCGCATGCCAAGGGCGCGTTGCTGAATGGCATATTCACGCCCACAGCCGAGGCGGCGAAGCTTTCGCGCGCAGTGCATTTTCATCAGCCGTCCACGCCGGTGCGTGTGCGTTTTTCCAACTCCACGGGCGTTCCGGTAATTCCTGACAACGATGCCAATGCCGATCCGCGTGGCATGGCTGTGCGTTTTGTATTAGGTGAACATAAGCACACCGACATCGTTTCGCACTCCATCGATGGATTTCCCACACGTACCGGTGCGGAGTTTCTTGAGTTTCTGAAAGCGATTGCGGCATCCGACCCTAAGAACCTTGCAGGCTCACTACTCGAGGCTTTTCTTGCATCGCATCCGGCGGCGCTTGCCTTTGTGCAAACACCGAAACCCGCACCCAGCAGCTTTGCGCGCGATACCTACTTTGGGGTTACGGCGATGGAGTTTCTGAACGCCGATGGAGTCTCGCTGTTTGGCCGTTACCGCATTGTTCCCGACGAGGGCAATGACTTTCTCTCGGATGAAGAGCGTGCAGCCAAAGATCCCGATTTCCTGATGGATGAGATTCGCGCTCGTGTTGCAGTAAAGCCTGTGCGATTCACGCTTGCAATGCAGCTTGCCGAGCCGGGGGATGTGGTGGATGACGCAACGATTCACTGGCCGGCAGAGCGCAAGGTGCTTGCGCTGGGCTCGATTGAGATCAATGCATTGGTAGCGGCTGAAGCGGCGGAACAGAAGACGATCATCTTCGATCCGATTCCGCGCATCGATGGTATTGAACCATCCGCCGATCCATTACTGGAACTGCGTGCAGCCATCTATCTTTTGAGTGGGCGTCGTCGGCGAGCAGCTTAAGTTTTCTTCCTGTCATAAAATGCGAGGCACTTCTTCATCATCGAATCCTGTTATGGTTTTGTGCTGAGAGGTGCCTTCATGCTGAATCGTCGTGATTTTGTTCGTCTGGCCGCTGCAACTTCCACTGTTGCGTCGTTGCCTGCATCGTTGTTGTCGCAGGCACCACGTAAGTTGCGCTATGCCGCTGTGGGTTTGGGCCGTATTTCGTTGCAGCATTTTATGCCTGGTACAAAAGTCAGCCAGTATGGCGAGATCACCGGCCTTGTCAGCGGTCATCCTGACAAGGCGCACAAGTATGCCGAGGAGTACGGCATTCCCGCGAGCAACATCTACAACTATGAAAACTACGACCAGTTAAAGGACAACCCGAACATCGATGCGGTGTACATCGGCCTGCCCAACAGCATGCACGCGGAGTACACGATTCGTGCGGCGAAGGCTGGTAAGCATGTACTGTGCGAGAAGCCCATGGCCAATACAGTGGCCGATTGTCGTGCAATGATCGAGGCTTGCCGCAAGGCAAATCGCAAACTCATGATCGGATATCGCTGCCAGTTGGAGTCCACGTTTTTGCAGGCGAAAGAGTTGCTGCGCGGCGGCGCTATCGGCAAGATACAGGCGATTGAAAGCGCCAACGGGTTTAACATCGGACCGAATGAATGGCGCAGCGACGCGAAGTTTGCAGGCGGTGGGCCGCTGATGGATGTCGGCATCTATTCGCTGAATGCCTGCCGCTTTTTTCTCGGGGAAGAGCCGGGCGATATCAAGGCAACTGCTTACACCGATCCCAGCGATCCGCGTTTCAAGGGCGTGGAAGAAACCATCGGATGGGTGATGAAGTTTCCTTCCGGCGTGATTGCAACGTGCAACACAACCTATGGTGCGCCGATGGAGTCGTTCATTCGTTTGCATGGATCGAGCGGTGTTCTCGAAGTGTTTGGCTTTGGTTATGAAGGCATTCACATGACCGTGAGCAGTCGTGTGAGGAAAGACATACAGCCTCATCCCGATACAAGAAAAGACCCGGGCCAGTTCACAACGGAAAGCGATTACTTTTCGCGTTGCGTTCTCGACAATAAGGAACCGGGCCCGAACGGCGAAGAAGGTCTGCGCGATATGGAAGCGATTGAACGCATCTACACCGCTGCGAAGAAGGCGTGAGCTTTTAAATCAAATTCTGCTGCAAGGAACGCGCACGGATCGTGTGCGTTTCCTTTGCTTTTAGATCAATTGCGATGATCTGGTGTCCCATGTTTCTTTTTGCGGCGATGTGTCCTGTGCGAGTGTTTGCGTGATGTTGGCACAAGGCCGACCGCTTCCATGGCGCGGATCAATCCCGCAATGGAAGCATCGGGGTGCGCTTCCATGAGGAACCACTTTGCGCGCATCAGCTTTTCCTTGCGATCTGCTAATCCATTCGTGCCGCCGTTGATACGTTTTGTAATGGACATGATGTCGTCGGCATCCGCAAGTCTGTTCAGGTTATGCGCATTCCAGAACCAAGTGGATGCATCCACTGCAAGGCGTGGATCGGTGGCCACGCATTCCGGTTTCGCTAATAGATCAATGCCAATCGCTTTGCCAAATAATTGGTAGTTCGCTCGACCGGTCACCTGGATCAGCCCGCGTCCTTTGAAGCGCTTTCCATCTCCCGGTTGCGTGTTTCCCAGGTCCTTGCGATTTTCGTATGCGGCACCGCTGGCAATCTCTTCCGTGTAGCGTAGTTCTCCGCTCTCGTGCCCAATCTGCGCCAGAAAGTGAGCCTGCCGCAGTGGCGTGTCGATCTGCGCAACCTGCATACCCGCAAGTAGAGGAGCAAAGAAACGCGCAGCCTCGGTGGCCGGTGAGTGAATAAGAATTGCTTCCAGCTTTTCTTCCACGAATCCAGGCGGCATGCCATTGCGCAAAGCTTCAAGCGTGGTGCCACTGTTTTTTTCACCGTTGGGCGTGATGAATCCCAACTGGTCTTTGCCGCCGATAACACCCCGTTGAAAGTGTTCGATCAGTACGATGGTTGCGTCTCCGCATACGCCGTCGGGCACCAGTGGACCCACAACCTGCGGCTGGTGCATGTTCAGCAGCAGTTGCACGGTACGCACATCTTCCGGACGATTCCTTCCGCCTCGACCAACGCTGCCTGCAATGCACATGAAACCGACATTAAAGCATTTCCCGGAAGGTGTATATCGAAGAGCGTTGTTTTCCTTCTGAGAAACCACTGCGAAACACTCAGCAAATCGCAGCATTCAGGAAATGTGTTAGCGCGCGCGAAACTTCCTCCGCACTTAAGGTAGTTTTTCGTTACATTCAACATCACGCACTTTTTGCTGCACGAAGGGGGTAGGGCACTTCGCAAGATGATACGAACGGACGCACGCAAGCTCAGACTGGTACCGCTGTTGGCTGCAACGTACTTCATGGTCTCCGGTGGCCCGTATGGGCTGGAGGACATTATTGGTTTTGCCGGTTATGGCCGTGCGCTTGTGCTGCTTCTCGTGCTGCCGTTTGTGTGGAGTCTTCCTACGTCTCTCATGCTGGGTGAACTTTCAGCAGCCATGCCGGAAGAGGGTGGCTTCTATGTCTGGGTGCGTCGCGCCATGGGGCCGTTCTGGGGATTTCAGGAAGCATGGTTGTCGCTGGCGGCTTCCATCTTCGACATGGCAATCTACCCCACGATTTTCGTCGATTACCTGGGACGCATCGCGCCTTCCATGACTGCGGGACACCGCGGCTTCCTGCTTGAGATTGCCGTGGTTGTGCTTTCGGCCTTGTGGAATCTGCGCGGAGCTGCTGCTGTTGGCGAAGGCTCTGTGTTGCTGTGGACAGTGGCCATCAGCCCGTTTCTTGCACTGGTAATTTTTGCTGTCACGCATGGAATGCATTCGTCGCATGCCGCTCTTGGCGCGTCAGCGCACACCGATCTTCCCGCTGCAATTCTTGTGGCTATGTGGAATTACATGGGTTGGGACAACGCAACCACGGTGGCCAGCGAGGTGGAAAATCCGCAGCGTACCTATCCACGTGTGATGTTGCTGGCCGCGGGCATGGTCATGCTCACATACCTTGTACCGGTGGCTGCGATGGCATGGGCCGGCATTCCTGCCGCACGCTTTTCTACCGGAGCCTGGGTGGATGCGGCGCATCTTCTAGGTGGCTCTGCGCTTGCTGCAAGCATTGTGCTTGCAGGATCGCTGGACAGCATGGGTTCGTTCAACGCACTTACGCTCAGCTATACGCGCTTGCCATATGCCATGGCAGTGGATGGTCTGCTGCCGTGCATCTTCACCCGTTGCAATCGGTTTAATGTGCCGTGGGTTGCGTTGGTGGCCTGTGCCACATGCTGGGCGCTGGCATTGAAGTTGTCGTTTGAACGACTCATCACGGTGGATGTACTGCTGTGGGGGTTAGCGGTGATCCTTGAGTTTGCCGCGCTGGTGATTCTTCGTCGACGCTCGCCAAAGATGGTGCGGCCGTTTCGCGTTCCCGGACCCACATGGTTTGCCGTGGTGCTGGGATGCGGGCCGGTGGGATTGATGTTCTTTGCGCTGTGGGCTGCGCGCAATGAACACGTTGGCCCTGTACCTGCCGTTGTCTTTGCACTGCTTCTCGCGGCGTGTGGCGTGCCGCTGTATTTGTTGTTCAATCGCAGGCTGCATAAAAACCGATAAAACAGTATGTAGCTTCGATGGAAGCGCATACACTTGGCTCAGAAAATTTCTCTGCAACCTTTGCCTTGTATGCGAATCCCATAGATGCAAGTTGTTTTGATATCGAATCAATCGAGTTTTAAAACGAGGATAACTCTTATGAAGATCGCTGTTCTGATCGCGCGCATCCTGTTGGGTCTGATATTTGTAGTGTTCGGACTGAATGGCTTTCTGAACTTTATCCATCAACCGCCACCAACTGACCCGAATGCGATTCACTTCTTCACTGGAGTGGCCAGCTCGCATTTCAGCTACATGTTTTTTGCCTTCCAGTTTGTTGCCGGGCTCCTGCTGCTAAGCGGATTTTTTGTGCCGCTGGCGCTGGTGATTCTGGCTGCCGAACTGGTAAACATTCTCACCTACCACATCACCATGGACCCCGGAGGTATCCTTCCTGGATTGGTTTCGCTGGTGCTCTGGATCGTGATCTTTCTTGGCTACCGCTCTGCCTTTACCCCATTGCTGGCAGCCAAGCCAACGATTGATTAACCTTCCTAACTAATTCATCGTTTCGCACAACGGGCACTTCGCTGCTTTCAACGCAGCGGAGTGTTCTTGCTTTGAGCGATATGACTTAGATCAGTGCGGATTCAGGCTCAGCGATGTTCGTATTGTGTCCGCTGGTGTCTGCGCCTGCGTCGTGCGGAAGAGCAAGACTGTCGAAGACAGGGCCAAGCGCCACGAACGCCATCAGCACAATGGCCCAGCGGAAGTCGGCCAGTTGCGGCATGGCGGCAGAGTGTCCGCGCACATGGGCCACGCTGCGTAGAGTCACTGCGCCAACCGCAACGCCCATGCCTACACTCAACTGCATAATCGCGCTCAGAAAACCGTTCGCACGACTCATGCGTTCCGGTGGAATTTCGGTATAGGCCAGCGTGGTCAGACAGGTGAACTCCATCGAGCGGCACGCGCCGTGAACCGCCAGGATAATCAGAATCAGCACCACCGGCGTAGTCGGGGACAGCATGGCGCAGGCAATCATCGAAAGCGCTGTAAAGATGCCATTCACGATGAGAATCCGACGGAAGCCGAAGCGGCGCAGCACCTGGATTACAAAGGTTTTCATGCTCAGATCACCCGCAAACAATGGCAGCAGATACATACCGGAGCGGAACGCATTCAGTCCGAATGAGATCTGAAACATCAGCGGCAACAGGAACGGCAGCACCGAAACGGCAACGCGAAATGCGCTTGCGCCATAGATGGAGAGCGAGTAGCTCTTGCATCGCATCGATTCAAAATCGATTAAGGAATGCTCCTGCCGTCTGCGTGCATACAGGATCGCTAACACGCCGCAGAGCAGGCTGAAGACAAGAATCGCAACCGGCACGGGCCAACGTGTTTCGCCGCCGCCCAGTTTTTCCATCGCGTACACCGAACCGGCAGAGGCGATGCCGCCCAACGCGAATGTGCCCCAATCAAACGGATGCCGTTCGTCTGTGCGAACGTTTTCAATCCACAGCATGGCCAGCACCAGCGCGATGATGCCAAGTGGCACGTTGATGAGAAAGATCCAGTGCCAGCTTGCATACGTGGTGATAAATCCGCCCAGCGGAGGCCCCAGCACCAGCGCGGTTAAACCCGGCCAACTGATGTAGGCAATCGCTTGCGCCAGCTTGTCCTTGGGCGTTTCGCGCAACACAATCAATCGCCCAACGGGCACCATCATGGCGCCGCCCATGCCTTGCAATATGCGCATCAGCGCGAACTGCGTCAGCGTTCGCGATCCTGCGCAAAGCAGCGAAGCCACTGTAAAGATGCCAATCGCGGTAGCAAAGACTGAGCGCGACCCGAAGCGATCTGTCACCCATCCGCTGATGGGAATCAGGACGGCCAGTGTCAGCAGGTACGCCGTCATGCCGATGTTCAGGCTCACAGCGCTGGCATGAAAGCTCTTCGCCATCTGTGGCAGCGCAGTGGCAATCACGGTGCCGTCAAGATTTTCCATGAAGAATGCGCCCGCAATCAGCGATGTGACAAAGAACGGTGAGCGTGGCTTCATCCTTCTAGGATACCTGTCTATACTGCAAAGATTGTTACGAGCGGGTTTTCAAAAAAGCAGAAAGGCTACACGCATGGCGAAGATGCGTGCAGCCTTTGAGAAACCGCGAGGTGTTTTTTACTTCGCGCTATTTGGGTACAAATGCCTTGATCGATTTGTTGATCACTTCATAGGCGTAGTCTGTCGAGCGCCAGCCGTTGATCTTCACGGTCTTGCCTTCCAGGTCCTTGTAGGTGGAGAAGAAGTGAACGATCTCCTTCAGCTTGTGCGGATGAATCTGCTCGTAGCTGGTGATGTCGAAGAAGCGCGGATTCGCGCAGCCCACGGCCAGAATCTTTTCATCGCCTTCGCCGCCGTCGATCATCTCCAGCAGGCCGATGGGACGCACTTCCTGCAAACATCCGGGGAAGCTGGGTTCGTCCACCAGCACCAGCACGTCCAGCGGATCACCGTCGTCGCCCAGCGTGGAGGGCAGAAAGCCATAGTCGCCGGGATAATGCACTGGGCTATACAGGTTGCGGTCCAGCTTAAAGACTCCAAGCTGCTTGTCGTACTCGAATTTCATACGGCCCTGGTAGGGGATTTCAATCACAGCGTTGACTACTTCAGGAGCCTTCTGGCCCACCGGCAAATTCAAATAATTCGGCATAAAGAAATCTTTCAGCTCTCTGGAGTTGAGGAGGTCTGGCTGCCGTTGAACATTACGCCTGGGAGGCATGGTTCGGCAACTGTTTTTTAGTTTAACTGGCACAGGAGGGATGCGCAAAATCAAAGGGATACAGACCGAAAGTCTGGCCGCTGCCCGGAAAAAAAATCGCAAAGTCGCTATAATCCGGCCATGCGCGCCCATGTTTACGTCACGCTGAAGACTACCGTTCTGGATGCCCAGGGACAGACCATTGCCAACGCTCTTCGTCGCCTTCACCATCCGCAGGTCGAGTCCGTTCGGCAGGGAAAATACTTTGTTCTCACACTGGCCGACAGCCTTGCCGGCGACGCCGCAAAGGCCGAGGTCGAGCGCATTGCGAACGAAGTGCTCACCAACCCGGTGATCGAGGAATACACCTACAAGCTGGAAGAGTAGTCGCTATTTCTAACACCCGATTTCTCCATGCTTTCGGAAGGGCATGGCTTTAGCCATGCCGTAAAGCATTCCCCCAAGGTTAAAGCCCCGACGTACAGGACAGAACTAAAGTCCTGCCCCTTTGAAAGTAAAGCAAGCGCGCAGTGGGAGTGCTTTACAGCATGCGCAGTGCGCGATTCACTTCTACCGCTTCGGTCTGCAACTGCGTTAGCATGTCGTTTGCGCCGCGTCGTTCAGCCTCTGTAATCAGAACGCGGAGTTCGTTCCTGCGTCGCTCCAGCCTGCGCCGTTCCAGTGTGTGCAGCACGTTGCCTAACTCTTTCGTGAGCTGCTCGGTGCCGCCTATCGGGTCTTCGTGCAGCAACCGTGCCAGCATCTCGCGGCTGCGGTCGTCGGTTGCGGCTTCAAGGGGATTCCCCTGTATCGGTGCAACGGCCAGTGCTTCAATCAATTCTGCCGCAGCCAATCCGTCCAGCCATTCCGGATGCGCTGTAATCTCGCTGGCCGCACGCTGCCGCACGCGGTCGTCCTCCGGTTGCACCAGCGCACGCAGCAGAATGCGTTCGGTCTCGCTCAACTGCGTTGTCGGTGTGCTGCGAACACTTTCGAGTCTGTGCGTTGCGGCGTGCTGTAGCTCCTGCCGCATCAGCGATGAATCAATGCCTAGCTTCTGCGCCGCGTCATCCACAAACTGCGTGCGCTGAATCGGAGAGGGAAGCCGGCGCACATGTGGCAACAGAAAGTTCACCGCCTTCACCTTGGCTTCGGCCGTGCGTTGCGGGAAGAGCGTGCGTGCGCGATCGATCAGGTAATCGGCCAACGGTTTCGCATTGCGCAATGCTTCGGCGTAAGCGGCAATGCCATGCTCCAACACATAGCGGTCAGGATCGAGCCCGCCCTCCAGTGTCATAATGCGGACTTCGAACTCCGCTTCCGTTAACAAAACCAGCGATTTTTCCGCTGCATTCGCACCCGCCGTATCAGGATCGAAGTTCACCACCACGCGCTTGGTAAAACGCGACAGCAAACGCACCTGGTGCTCCGTGAACGCCGTTCCGCTGGTCGCAATCACCGGCTGCAATCCCGACGTGAACACGCGAATGCAATCCATCTGCCCTTCTACCAGCAACGCGTAATCCTGTGTGCGGATGGCGGCCTTGGCCTTGTCCAGATTGAACAGCACATGACCCTTGATATAGAGCGGCGTCTCCGGCGAGTTCATATACTTCGGCCCGCTCTTCTCGTCGCTGTCCAGAGCACGCGCGGTAAAGGCAATAGTCTTGCCCGCCTCGCTGCAAATAGGAAAGGTAACACGTTTACGAAAACGTGCATACAGCGGGCCGGTCGGGCGTCCATCGTCGCCCTGTTCGCGTGAGGAAAACAAACCGCTCGCACGCATCACTTCATCGTTGAAGTGGCGCGACAGGGCTTCGCGCATGTGGTTGAAATCGTCCGGCGCATAGCCAATGCGAAACAGGTTTACTGTCTCCGCGTTCACCGAGCGGCTGGAAAGATATTCACGCGCACGAGCCGCCTCGGGGCTTTGCAGCGCCTGCTGAAAATACTGTGTCGCGGCCTCGTGAATATCGATGAGTTGCTTGCGCAAGCCAGCCTGCGCAGCCTCTTCCGGAGAGCTCCATTCGCGCTTCGGGAGTGGTATGCCCATCTTCTGCGCCACGCTGCGAACCGCTTCGGGAAACGAGATATTTTCAATTCGCTGCACAAAGGTGAACACATCCCCTTTGGCATGGCAGCCAAAACAGTAGAAGTATCCGTGCGCTGCATTCACGCTGAACGACGGCGACTTCTCCTGGTGAAACGGGCACAGTCCGCTGAAGTTCTGCGCACCACTCTTGCGCAGACGCACATATTCGCCGACGATCTTTACGATGTCGGTTGCGGCCTTCACCTGTTGTGCAAAGTTGTCAGCCATGTGCGCAGTTCATTCCAAGCATACTGTGATTCGCAAATGTCCATACCACCACAAATGCGGGTGCCCCACGTCTCGGCTTTATGAGATGTGGGTTGCAGGATGTCAAAGGTGTTTTTCCGAAACAACACGAACTTTTATCGAGTGAGATAAGAAACTACAACTTACCTCTCGTTCAGGCGCGGCATAAGGATTACAAGGTTACCGGGACGTGTGCGGCTGTCCAACTGGTGAACCAGAATCTCGTCCCAAGCCTGCTGCACTGCATGTACAGAACCTGGCAACGCGAAAAGGAACTTATCTCCACTTACTCCGCCCAATGCGCGCGATAACATTGCGGCAGTGCCAATCTTCGCATAGGAGAGAGAGCGGAATAACTCGCCGAATCCGGGTAACTCTTTTTCGATAACTCCGAGAAAAGCTTCAGGAGTAACATCGCGGCCAGTGACACCCGTGCCGCCCGTGCCAAGAATAACGTCGATCTCCGCATCGCCAATCCACTCGCGCAAGCAGACTTGAATACTGACGACTTCGTCGCGCACCACCCTGCGTGCAGCAAGCACATGCCCTGCCGTTTGCAGCCGCTCCACCAGCGCATCGCCCGAACGGTCTTCCCTCTGCGTGCGTGTATCACTTACCGTTAGTACGGCAATATGCAGCGGCTTAAATACTTCGAACGTATCTTTCGACATAAATGCTGCTCTCGAAAAACTACTTACTAAAAATTACAGGGCATCCAAACCGGATGCCCTGCGACTTACTAAGTTCCACTTACATGTTGTAGTTCGGTTCGTGCTCGTCTTCAATGCCGTAGCGGCGAAGCAGGTTCGGCAGGCTCTGCGAGAAGGCTGCGCGCGGCATCACCGAGTTGCAGCCGGCTTCTACGGCCTTCGCCTTCAGATCGCCCTGCAAGTGCGAGAGGAAGCCAACAATCGATGTGCCCTTCTTCAGCTTGTTCTTCAGCTTCGGGATCAGCGTCAGCGGCTTGGCTGCATTGTTGTTCAGGTCAATCACGATCAGCGAAGGATGATCTTTCTCCGGCAGGTCGGCCAGGTGTGCTACCACGTCCTTTTCCGCCTTCATGAAGGCTACCTTCACGCCCTGTAAACGAGCTGCTTCCTGAATCTTTGCGGTAAAGAACAGGTCTTCAATGAAGAAGTAAATGTGCGTCGGCGCGTCTTCCGGAATAACGATGGCGCGCTGATTGTGCATCAGCTCCGGCGGCAGACGGTCTTCGTTGAAGTGCTGCTTGCGATGGTTGTTGCGCGAACGCTGGTTGCCGTGGATCTCAATTGTGCTCGCCGGAGCATCAGCAAAGTTGCCGTTCACCTCGCGATAGCTGTGGTCCATGGGGCCAACGAACGAGCGCGGCCCGCGCAGCTGCTTGCGATTATTGCGGCCACGTCCACCCTGGTTGCCCTGCAGGCTGTTGCCCGGCTCCGGACGCGACTGCCCATCGCCACCCTGGCGATGCTTTTTCTTCTTCCAGCGCTTGCCTTGTCCCTGACCCTGTTGCTGACCATTGTTCTGGCGAGGCTGCTGGCCGTTGGCATTCTGCTGGGGAGCAGGTGGGGCAGCCTGAACTCCTTCACCACTGGCGGTAACCTGCGGAGCTACACCCGGCTGCGGTGCTGCGCCGGCCTCGCCGTTGGCACCTGCCGGACGGCTCTTGCGCTTGCGGCGGCGACGGCGGCTCTTGGCGGCTCCCTGTCCGGGGTTAGCATCTCCCTCCTCACCGGCTTGCGTGGGTGAAGGCGAAGCCGCAACTGGGAGATTGGGCTCAGGAAAGTTCAGCTGTTCAGCGTTCATGCTTCTTCTTTCTTCTTATGGGCCGTATGCGCATCTGCGCACACGAACCCGTGTGGCGAAGTCGGACTTCGCCTTACTGCGGTTGCCGGCTTATCCGGCCGTTACGGAACGTGTTCCAAAGGGAGGTCTGTTTCAAACGATGACTCGAAATCCTACTGTGCATCCGAAACGCCGGAGGCATGTTTGGTTCGCTTCCTGTGCGCTACGGTGGTGGCGACGCAGGCTATAGATACATCGGCTAGATCATGTAAGGCTGGGGAGCGTGTTTGCCTGGGTCTTTTCCGGGCTATGACGCAATCCGTTGCGCCTTTGTCCTTTGCTCTCGCATCTCTAACGCTCTATAGCGCCCTGCGAGAATTCACTTTCCGTGTCCAGAAATTCGTACGTCCGAGAGCGAATAAAAACTGTCGGCGAGCGCCCATCGGGGGCCATGCTCAGCCGGTTCTTCAGACAAGACCACTGTATCTATAAACCGGCGAAGAATGCAAGTTCTGTTGTGCACAATTTTTGGTGCTGTCGTAGAACTGCCGCAGCATCAGTCACATCAGCCCTGCAAACTTCAGCAAACGCGAACGACCATCCGCTGTGGGATGGTCGTTGGATACTGCGAATGGCCAGTCACTGGCCTCCTGAAAGTTCCTGCTACCGGTCGGCTTTTCGTCTGCTCAGCCCGATTGTCTGGCAATCGGAGCTGGCGCGGTATTTTAAGCGCCGTACCGGGTGATCCTGCGCGCTTTGTGCCGCTGATACATTGCCAGCAGCACCTATCCGCACGCTCTTCCCGCTTGTATACTGAGCAGGTTTCGTGCCAAACCTTAAAATTCCCCTAAATATGGGAAATTCACGGTTTTCTTCCGGTTCTCTTCGGCAAGGTTCCAGAATTTGGAACATTTTCATCTACAGAAATCTGTAGATCGGGATCTGCGGGTACTCTCAGTCGAACCCGAGAGAGCCGATGCAGCCAGTCAATCTGAAACGCGCAGGTGTCGCGTTTTGCCTCGATGCATTCGACGAGAGCCCCTTGAACCCCGCCGCCACGAAGATGCTCTAATAGAAGCTGTGACACATATTCTGCCATCGGACCTGACACCCGACCCTCTCCAGATCGATCTTCAACTGGAGCCGGGTGCCATGAGCTACGCCTCCGACATCCGCCAGACCGGCATTCTGACCGTAAAAGGGCAGGCCGACCTGATTGAGGAGACACGCGGACCACGCGATATCGTCGAGGACATCCGCCTGCGAGCCCGTATCCGGGGTGATTTCGAGGTGCTTTGCGCACGCTGCCTGGAGCCGATCCGGAAGTCCGTGGAGCAGGGCTTCGACCTCATCTTCCGCCCCTCGGCCGCCGATGCCGAACAGGGTGAGCGCAGTATCAGTGAAGCCGAGACAGAAATCGGGTATTATGAAACAAGCGGCCTTCTGCTGGAAGACGTGGTGCGCGAGCAGGTGTTGCTGTCCCTGCCCGACCGCTCGCTCTGCCGGGAGGATTGCAAAGGACTCTGCGCGCATTGTGGAGCCAATCTGAACGAAACGGCCTGTAATTGCGAGGATCAACGGACCGATCCGCGCTGGGCTGCGCTTCAGGGCTTCGGTGCAGACAAGTCTTCCGGCAAGTAAACGGGCCGTTTGTTGGCACGCCACCGTGCCACACCAGTTTTGAGCAACGCCTCCGAATCACGCGGGTAACGTGCGTGAAAGGTGGCGATTGTGTTGATTTTTGTATTGAAAGGTAAGACCGATGCCGAATCCAAAGCGTCGCCACTCCAAGCAGCGTACGGCCAAGCGCCGCTCGCACGACTTTCTGACCGCACCGAACTCGAACAACTGTCCGAACTGCGGTGAGCGCAAGCTGCCCCACCACGCATGCCCGAAGTGCGGTGAATACCGTGGCCGTGCCGTGGTTTCTGCCACACGGGAAGCCTAGTCTCTCTATAGTCACTCGATAGATGTTGACCGACATCGTTCTCGACGCGATGGGTTCCGACAAAGCGCCGGAGCCTGAGATTCGTGGTGCCATTGCTGCATGCCGGAGCTTTCCGGTACGCATCCATTTGGTTGGCCCCGAAGATCGCATCGCACCGTTGCTCAAGCAGCATCTCATGGGCGAACGTTTGCCCATTGAAGTGGTGCACGCCTCCGAGTGGATCAACATGCACGACAAGGCCGCGCAGGCTGTCCGTCAGAAGAAGGACAGCAGCATGCGTGTAGGCCTCAAGCTGGTCCGCGAGGGCAAGGCTCGCGGCTTTGTGACTGCGGGTAACACCGGCGCAGCTATGGCTACGGCCAAGATGGTTCTGGGAGCAGTCAAGGGTGTGGATCGCCCGGCGCTGGCCGCCATACTGCCCACCCAACTCGGTTCGCCCTGCGTCATGCTCGACGCCGGGGCCAACGTCGATTGCGATTCGAACAACCTGCTTCAGTTCGCCATCATGGGCCAGATCTATTCGCAGAATGTTCTGGGTATCGCCCGGCCGCGCGTCGGGCTGTTCTCTATTGGCGAAGAAGATTCCAAGGGCAACGCGCTCACCCGTGAAACCCTGCCGCTGCTGCGCGCCCTGCACCATCAGGGTGTGCTGAGCAACTTCCTCGGCAACGTGGAAGGCCGCGACCTCTACAACGGCCACTGCGATGTGGTCGCCTGCGATGGTTTCGTGGGCAACGTCGCGCTTAAAACCTCCGAGGGCATTGCCAAGCTGGTTATCGACAGCCTGAAACAGGCGTTGAAGAGCACCATCTCCTCGCAGGTGGGAGCCATGCTGTCGCGCAAGGCCTTCCAGAACTTCAAGCGGCGTCTGGACTACTCGGAATACGGCGGAGCGCCTCTGCTCGGCGTGCGTGGCGCATGCATCATCGGCCACGGCTCGTCGAACGAAAACGCCATCCTCAACGCCATTCGCGTAGCCAGCCAGTTCGCCAAGGCCGACGTAAGCGGTCACATTGAATCTTCGCTGGAAGCCGCAGAAAAGTGCCTCGCCGCCCAAAAAGCCGAAGCCCAGAAACCCACCCCGGCCTCCGAATCCCCCAACGCATAGGTCGTATCCGCAGCACACCATCTTTAACAAATCGGGCGTTTACATCTCGACTAACCAAAAACTCGGGTGCCCCACATCTCGCTTTTTGAGATGTGGGGCACCCGATTAAGTGTCGCAAAACTCTAACTAACAAAATTTCTGCGAACCGAAGCCTGTCTTTCTGCGCAATAAAAGACAGCGCAGCGATTCGCTCTACACCTTCGCGTGAAATGCACTACCCTGAACGAGCCGTGATGAATCGAAGCCTTTCCATCCTTTTGCTCTGCGCCTCGGCTGCCATGCTTTCCGCGCAGCAGTCGCCGCGGGTGGTGCAGCCAGGAGCGCCCGGCCAGCCCACAAAGCAGTTGCCTGCCGATACTCACGGCGCTCTGCCCACGTCTTCGCGCGACGATATTGCCTTCATGCAGGGCATGATCATGCATCACAGTCAGGCCGTGGAGATGACCTCACTCATCCCTTCACACACCACGAACGCCGACGTTCGCAGCCTTGGTGCGCGCATGAAATCGGCGCAGTCCGACGAGATCGACTTCATGAAGCGATGGCTCGCGGCGCGCGGCCAGCCAACGTCGATGGCCATGCCCGGCATGCCCGAGATGGACATGAGCGGCGCCCCCATGAAGCCCATGCCCGGCATGCTTTCGCCTGCACAGATGGCCGCTCTGCGCAAGGCCAACGGAGCCGAATTCGACCGTCTGTTTCTCACCGGCATGATCCAGCATCACCAGGGCGCGCTCACCATGGTGAAAGATCTGTTTGCCGCTCCCGGAGCCGGGCAGGACGCTGCATTGTTTAACTTCGCCACCGATGTCGATAACGCGCAGACCGCCGAAATCCGCATCATGCAGGGACTTTTGAAGGAGATTAAATGACCCCTCGTTTCCACCGCTGGGCCTGTGCCACGCTTGCCGTTGCCATGCTCGGCCTCATGCCGACGCACAGCTTCGCCCAATCCGCAGCCCAGCCTGAAAAGCCTGACGCGAACTCCACCTCCAAGGCGCAGCCCAAGGACGAAATTGACGAACTCGCGAAGCCCGCGCCACCTCTACCGGCTGGCATGACCGGTGCCGACGTCAACGACCCGCGTTACAAGCTGAAGCCCGGTCTCTATGACGCGGGTGAAATCGCCATGGGCCTGAAGCGGCTCACCAGCCTGCACAAGCCCGATGCATTCGAGCTGGGAACCACCGACGCCAACGACCCCCGCACGCTCAGAATGCTGCAACAACTCGGCGAGGGCGACCCCGCCAAAATGTCAGCGACACTCAAGTCTGTGCTGGCTGAACTTGCCTTTGCCAACAGCGATCTCGCCTTCCAGTCGAAGTATCTTTTTCAGGGCAACTTTTACGGCGTCAGCATCTATGACATCAGCAACCCCGCGCAGACCTCACTCATCACCACGCTGGTCTGCCCCGGCGGACAGGGCGACGTCTCTGTCTATGGCAACCTCATGTTCATGAGCGTCGAGATGCCGAATGGCCGCGTCGATTGCGGCACGCAGGGCTTTCCTCCGAATCCGCCGCTACCCAAGGGCACTAAGCCCACGCGCGAAAACTCCATGCCCGCCGCGTCGAAAGACCGCTTCCGTGGCGTGCGCATCTTCGACATCGCCGACATCCGCAATCCCAAACAGATTGCCGCCGTGCAGACCTGCCGCGGCTCCCACACGCACACGCTGTTGGTCGATCCCAATGACAAGGACAACGTCTACATCTACGTCTCCGGCACATCCTTCGTGCGCCAGAACGACGAACTCGCGGGCTGCTCCGACGGCATGCCGGACAAGAACGCCAACACCGCGCTCTTCCGCATCGACGTCATCAAGGTGCCGCTCACACACCCGCAGGACGCAGCGATTGTGAACAGCCCGCGTGTCTTCATGGACCCTCGCACCGGCGCACTTGCCGGTCTGAACAACGGCGGCAGCCACGACCAGAGGGGCGCCAAGCCCGTCTCCACCAACCAGTGCCACGACATCACGGTCTATCCGCAGATCGGCCTGGCTGCGGGCGCATGCTCCGGCAACGGCCTTCTGCTCGACATCAAGGACCCCGTCCATCCCAGGCGCGTCGATGCCGTGAACGACCCGAATTATGCCTACTGGCACTCGGCCTCGTTCTCCAACGACGGCACAAAAGCTGTCTTCACCGACGAGTGGGGCGGAGGCCTGGGCGCGCGTTGCCGTCCCAACGATCCCATCAAGTGGGGCGCCGACGCCATCTTCAGCATCCACGACGACAAGCTCATATTCGACAACTACTACAAGCTGCCCGCGGCGCAGGGCGATTCGGAAAACTGCGTGGCTCACAACGGCTCGCTCATTCCCGTTCCCGGACGCGACATCGAAGTGCAGTCCTGGTACCAGGGCGGCGTCTCCATCATGGATTTCACCGACCCGAAGAAGCCGTTTGAAATCGCCTACTTCGATCGAGGCCCCATCGACCCGAAGGTGCTCGTCCTCGGCGGCGACTGGTCTGCCTACTGGTACAACGGCAACATCTACGCCAGCGAAATCGCGCGCGGTCTCGATGTGTTTGAGCTCGTCCCCAGCAAGTTCCTTACGCAGAATGAAATCGACGCGGCAAAGACTATCCATATGAACGAGCTCAACGTGCAGCACCAGCAGCGCATCGAATGGCCTGCGCAACTGGTTGTAGCCAGCGCATACCTCGACCAACTCGAACGCTCGCAGGCCCTGCCCGCAGGGAAGATCACATCCCTGCGCAATGCCATCGCCACCGCAGAAAAGTCCAACCTCGACGCGACCAGCCGCGAAAAACTGATAGCCGAAGCCTCCACCATCAACGCCGGGCCAGCATGCCCTCCGGGACCACAGAGCGAACCCTGCCACGTACCTCAAGGCATTGACGCGAAACGCATCCAATCCCTGCAAGCCATCCTGCTGCACCCCGCAGCATAAACGGCGAGCACAACAACCCAAAAACGAAAGTGGCCTCTGCAAGACGCAGAGGCCACTTGGTTGTTGAAGCCTTCCTGCTGATCAGAGGAAGAGTACGGTCGTATCTATTGTGGTACATTTCTCGTGGATGAACATGAAGAGGCTGCCTGCGAAGTTCTATCGCAATAAAAATGGCAAGGAACCTGTGCGGGAATGGCTTTTGGGGCTTTCGCCCGCCGACCGGAAAGCCATCGGGGAAGACATCGGAAGACATCAAGGATGCGGAATTCTCATGGCCTATCGGGATGCCTCTGGTGCGATCTCTCGGTCGAGGACTTTGGGAGGTCAGAAGTAATATCAGTAACGGCCGAATAGCGAGGGTGCTCTTCTGCATTGCGGATTCCTCGATGGTTCTGCTGCACGGATTTGTAAAGAAAACACAAAAGACACCGCAATCAGACATCGATACGGCAGTGAGTCGTATGAAGGAGGTAGAGGGTGAAGAACAAACACATCGGTAGCAGTTTTGACGACTTCCTCCGCGAAGAGGAGATCTACGAGGAAGTCACTGCGGTAGCTGTGAAGCGCGTCCTGGCCCGCCAGCTACTTGATCAAATGGAGCGGCAATCCGTCACCAAGTCGGCCATGGCGAAAAAGATGCAGACAAGTCGTGCCTCTCTGGATCGTCTGCTCGACCCTGAGAACGATGCCGTAACCTTGAACACACTACACAAAGCTGCCGTGGCGGTCGGTCGCAAGCTGCAACTGGAACTCGTCTAAACCGTCTGCCACGAACTCGGGTGCCCCACATTTCGTTCTTTGAGATGTGGGTTCGCAGGATGTCAACGAGTAACTCGTTGACCCACGTGTAGCGACTTACTCCACTGTGACCAGTTTGGTCTTCTTGCCCAGCTTCACCAGCAATGTGGTGTTCGATGAAGGCAGTGCGAAGCGAGCATCTTCCACCACAACATCGGCAATCTTCACAGCCTTTTCCGCACGTTTGCGACGAGCCTCGCCCATGCTGGCCGCAAAGCCTGCACCTACCAGCAACTTATCCAGGCCAATGGTCGCGGCAGCTTCATCCCATGCAAGATCGGCCCTGGCCAGCGTTACGCGTTCGGTGTCTTCGCTGGTGCCGCCTTTCTGGAACTGCGTGGCCCAGTTTTCTTCCGCGCGCAACGCCTGCTCCGGCGATGAAAACCCAGCTGTAATCGTGCGCGCCATTGCCTTCTTCGCAGCCATCGGATGCAGCGAACCATCGGCCACCCTGGCCTTCATCGTGTCGATCTCGCTGGCCGGAACGTCCGTCAGCAGCGTCCAGTACCGCCACATCAGTTCGTCGCCCACGGTCATCAGCTTGCCGAACATATCGAACGGCGGCTCGTTCACGCCAATCGCATTGCCCAGCGATTTCGACATCTTCTGCACGCCGTCCAGTCCTTCGATGATCGGCATCATCAGCACAATCTGCGGCTGCTGGCCGAAGTGCCTTTGCAGATCACGCCCACGCATCAGGTTGAACTTCTGGTCCGTACCGCCAAGTTCCACATCGCTTTCCAGCGCGACGGAATCGTAACCCTGCGCAATCGGATACATCAGTTCGTGCAGTGCAATCGGCTCTTCCGCGTTGAAGCGTTTGTGAAAGTCCTCGCGCTCCAGCATCTGCGAAACGGTGAACTGCGCCAGCAGTTTTACAAAGTCCGCATAGCCCAGCTTGTCCAGCCATTCGGAGTTGTAGCGCACCTCGGTCTTGTCCTTGTCGAGGATGCGGAACACCTGTTCCTGATAAGTCTTGGCGTTTTCGTTAATCTGTTCGCGTGTCAGCGGCTTGCGCGTCTGCGATTTGCCCGTCGGATCGCCGATCAGCGCCGTTGAATCGCCGATCAGAAAGATCACCGTGTGGCCAAGCTGCTGAAAGTGGCGCAGCTTGCGCATCAGCACCGTGTGCCCCAGGTGCAGGTCAGGCGCAGTCGGATCGAAACCCGCCTTAATGCGCATGGGTTTGCCGCTGGCAATGGACGCTTCAATGCGCTTCGAAAGCTCTTCAACAGGGATGATCTCGGCAGCGCCCTTGGTAATTAGGTCAAGCTGCTCGTTCAGCGGCGGAAAATTAGCCATAACCCTTTAAGTGTAAGCGAGCGGAACAGGAAACACAGGGAGCAGCCAACAGGGAACAGGCTCTTGCTGGAATTTGCCGTGATGGACAAGGGATAAATTCTCGCAGGCATTGAATTCGCAAGCATTGAATTTCGATGGCCGACAACAGTTCTCAACTTTCAGAGCACTTCCGATGAAATTTCTTGACAACGCGAATCCAGCAATGAAACTCACCGCTGTTCCCTATCGCATGGCATCCTAATCGCATGGCAGATCTGAAATCGAAACCGGCCGAGTTGTGGCTCTTTCGTCACGGCGAAACGGAGTGGTCGTTGAACGGCAAGCACACCAGTTACACCGATCTCCCTCTCACGGAGAATGGACGCGAACAGGCACGTGCCCTCGCGCCGCTCATCGCGAAGACGCACTTCGACCTTGTGCTGGCAAGCCCGCGCCAACGCGCGCTCGACACCGCTCACCTTGCCGGCGTCAGCGAACGCGTCGAAGTCGAACCCAACCTGCAGGAGTGGAACTACGGCCAGTATGAAGGCTTGAGCACACCGGAAATTCAGGCCACGCAGCCCGGCTGGAGCGTCTGGCAGGATCCCATCCTCGGCGGCGAATCCGTTGAGCAGGTGGCCGCGCGCGCGCAGCAAGTCATCGACCGCTGCATCCAGCACGGAGGCCGCTGCGCACTCTTTGCCCACGCCCATATCTTTCGCATTCTCACAGCCGTATGGGTGCAGCAGCCGGGCATCTTCGGCGCACACCTTTTGCTCTCCACCGCTACCGTCAGCATCCTCGGCTGGGAGCGCTCTACCCGCATCATCTCCCGCTGGAACGCCCATCCATAATCTACAGGGAACAGGGAACAGGGAACAGCAAGCGGCAAGCACCGAACCGGAAATGGAACTGTTCCCTCCTGCATTGCATTTCGTTTATGGCAGGCGGAGAATAGTACATAGCAGACGGAGGCCAGCCCCATGTGCAACTGCGGTTGTGACAGCCATGACGACGAAGCGCGCAAACTTCAGCGCAGCGCGGTGCTTTCTGCTTGCGGAGCGGTCATACTCGCGGGTCTGATTCCGCTGTTCGCACAGCAGCATGCCCCCGTCGTGGCCGCTATCATCGTGGCGCAGGTGCTGCTTCTGGTAAACGCAGGTCGCCTCATCGCCCGCCGCCGCCGACTTCTGCAATCCAACTAGCCTCATACGCGGCACCTCCTTCGGCAGCCGAGTCGGAATCGTCCCAGCATCTCCATTCCGCTCATCCAGCCATTAGCTTTTAGCTAAGAGCCAATAGCTAAAAGCTAATGGCTTTAAGTAACTTCGGCTGAAGCCGCTTGCTTATAAGCGGCACCATGTAAATAGCTGTTCCGTGTTCCCTGTTCCCTCTAAAACCTCTAAGCTTGAGTCATGCCGCACATTCCCACCAAGCGCCTCCACCCCAACGCCAGGCTGCCAAAGTACGCCCACGAAGGCGCATGGGGCGACCTTGCCGCCGACCTTTACAGCGTGCACGAAGCCATCATCGAGCCGCGCAAGACGGCGCTCGTTGCCACCGGCCTCGCCATGGCGTTTCCCGAGGATTACGGCGCACTCGTCGAAGACCGCAGCGGTCTTGCCGTCAAAGGCATCACCACGCTCGCCGGAGTGATCGACCCCGGTTATCGCGGCGAAATCAAGGTGGTGCTTACCAACGTCACCGACGCGCCCATCACGCTGGCAGCAGGCGACCGCATCGCCCAGCTACGCATCGTGAAGAAGCTGCAAGCAACCTTCGAAGAGGTCGAAGACCTCGACGCAACCCACCGCGGCGCAGGCGGCTTCGGTTCCACCGGCCACAACTAAACGTGTCGTAGCATCATCAGCGTATGCTGTTCCTGTTATGACACTCACCAGCTATCGCACCCTCGGCCGCTCCGGATTAGTGATCTCCCCGCTCTGCCTCGGCACCATGACCATGGGCACGCCCCGGTGGGGTTCGCCTGACGAAGTCTCCGAAGCCATCTTCAATGGCTACATCGATGCGGGCGGCAACTTCATCGACACCGCCGATGCCTACGCCAATGGCCGCAGCGAAGAGCTTCTCGGCGGCTACATCCGCCAGCGCAGCCTGCGCGACCGCGTCGTTCTCGCCACCAAGTACACCATGACCAGCGAGGCGCAGACCGGCAACCCTAACGGCAGCGCCAACGGCCGCAAGAACCTCCACCGCGCACTTGATGCGTCGCTCAAGCGCCTGCAAACCGACTTCATCGATCTCTACTGGATGCACGCCTGGGACACGGTCACGCCCGCCGAAGAAGTCCTGCAATCGCTCGGCGACCTCGTCCGCATGGGAAAAATCCGCTATTTCGGCTTCTCCGACGTACCCGCCTGGTACGCGGCCAAGGTGGCCACTCTGGCACAGGCCCACGCCGTACCCGGCCCCATCGCGCTACAGCTTGAGTATTCGCTGACAGAGCGCAACATCGAACGAGAACACGTGGACTGCGCCCGCGAAACCGGCATGGGTATCACCCCGTGGAGCCCGCTCGCCAGCGGCTTTCTTGCCGGCAAGTACAAGCGCGAGCAGGATGGGCAGGGCAGTGGTGAAGGTCGCCTCAGCGTTCTTGCCAGCGGCCGCAACCCCGCCTTCCACAAGTACTCGCCCAAAAACTGGGACACGCTTGACGCCCTGCGCAAGGTGGCCGATCAGGTCGGACGCCCTCTGGCACAGGTCGCGCTCGCATGGGCACAGGCCCAGCGAGGAGTCAGCTCGCTCATCATCGGCGCCACAAAAGTCGAGCAGCTCAACGACAACATCGCCTCGCTCGAAATCCAGCTCACACCGGCTCAATTGACTGCATTGAACACCGTCAGCGCACCCGAACTGCAGCATCCCTACATGTTCTTCACCGGCATGCTGCACCACGAACGCATCTTCGGCGGCGCCGAAGTCGAGGGCTGGCAGTAGCTAAAACCTGAAAACGATCTGCCGAAGTGGTCAGGACGCATCTGGTAACGGCATCGGTCAAGGGAATCCCTCATCGCCGCTATCTCCACATAAGTGTGAAGTTATCCTCATGCGTGGTGTCGTGTTGTGCATGCGACACCATGCCTTGTTCATGCGAAACTAGATATGTGAGCGAGCCCACAGCCATCCCAAAGGAGGCGGTTGCTACTCCGCCTGTTCCCACAACAGAAGTTCCCAGCCCGTGCAACGTCACGCCGGAACTGCTCAAAGTGCACAACATCACTGACGAGGAATACGCAAAAATCCTCGCCACGATGGGTCGCACGCCATCGCTGACCGAACTCGGCATCTATTCGGTCATGTGGAGCGAGCACTGCTCGTACAAGAGCAGCCGCGTCCATTTGAAGCGTCTGCCTACTAAGGGCACGCGCACCAGTGGACCCGGCTCTGTGATGCAAGGCCCCGGCGAAAACGCCGGCATCATTGACGTGGGCGATGGCTGGGCCTGTGCCTTCAAGATCGAGTCGCACAACCACCCCAGCTACATCGAGCCATACCAGGGCGCAGCCACCGGCGTCGGCGGCATCCTGCGCGACATCTTCACCATGGGCGCACGTCCCATGGCCGTCATGGATTCGCTGCGCTTTGGGCCGCTGTCTCCAAGGCAGAAAGCAGGGAACAGGGAACAGGTTGTTGCTTCTTCCACGTCCTCGATTTCCCAGAACATTTCAGCAAACGACACCCAGGAAGCTGCCACCGAAAGCACCGAACAGGCAACCGAAAAATCAGGCGCAGCCACAGCGTCAAAGGACAGCACGAACGCTGTTCCCTCCGACGATATTGACTACGCCAAAAACCGCAGCGTAATGGAAGGCGTGGTCCACGGCGTTGCCGGTTACGGCAACTGCTTCGGCGTGCCCAACGTGGGCGGCGAAACCCGTTTCGAAGAGTGCTACAGCACCAACCCGCTGCTCAATGCGTTTGCGTTGGGCCTCGTGCGCCACGACGAAATCTTCTACGCCAAGGCCACCGGAGTTGGCAACCCTGTGATCTACGTCGGCGCCAAGACAGGCCGCGACGGCATCCACGGCGCTACGATGGCATCCGAGGAATTCAAGGAAGGCAGCGAACAGAAGCGCCCCAACGTGCAGATGGGCGACCCTTTCATGGAGAAGCTGCTGCTGGAAGCCTGTCTTGAAGCCATGAAGACCGGCGCTGTCGCCGGTATTCAGGACATGGGCGCGGCCGGCCTTACCTGCTCCACCTGCGAGATGGGCGCACGCGGCGGCGTCGGCCTTGAGATTGAACTCGACCTCGTTCCCCAGCGTGACAGCGGCATGTCCAGCTACGAAATCATGCTCTCCGAATCGCAGGAGCGCATGCTGCTCGTCGCCCACTCGGGCCGCGAAAAGGAAGTGCTCGATGTATTCGAGAAGTGGGGCCTCGACGCATCCGTAGTCGGCACCGTCATCCCTGAAAACCGCATGAGGGTGCGCCACCACGGTGAACTCATCGCCGACCTCTCCAACGAATCGCTCACCGACGACGCACCCGTTTATCATCGCCCCGTTGGCGAGTGGAAGGCACCCGTCTCGCTCGATCCTCCAGCAGCCGTGCTGGCAGAGTTGCAGAAGCCGCGCGACTACACCGCCGACCTCAAGAAGCTACTCGCCTCGGCCAACATCTGCGACAAGCGACACATCTACGAGCAATACGACAGCATGGTGCAGACCAACACCGTGCAAGGCCCCGGCTGCGAAGCAGGCGTCATCCGCATCAAGGGCACGGGCGGTAATGCAGGGAACAGCCAGCAGGGAACAGCCGGTAGGGAACGCGGCTTAGCGATGGCTCTGGCAGGCAACGGCCGCTGGACATGGCTCGACCCGAAACTCGGTGCCATGCACGCCGTAGCGGAAGCGGCACGCAAGGTCGCTTGCACCGGCGCAACCCCGGTATCGGCCACCAACTGTCTCAACTTCGGCAACCCGCAGAAGCCTGAGATCATGGCACAGCTCTCGCAGGCCATCGACGGCATCGCGGAAGCCTGCACCGCACTCGGCACTCCCATTACCGGCGGCAACGTCTCGCTCTACAACGAAACCCGGGGCGAAGGCATCTACCCCACCCCCGTCCTCGGCATCGTAGGCATCCTCGACGACATAACCAAAGCCGTTCCGAATGGCTTCCAGAACGTAGGCGATGAGATCGTCTTCCTGTCCGCGTATCGTGGCGGCGGACGCGAGTGGCAGCGCGATCTTGGCTCGTCGGCGTTTGCGCAAACGGTTCTGGGTGAAGTCTGGGGTAAGCCAACTACGCTCGACATACAGGAAGAAGCCGCACTGCACAAAGCGCTGGTTCAGCTTGCGGACAAGCGCTTGCTGCACAGCGCCTCTGACCTGACGGACGGTGGTTGTATCACTGCGTTTGCACGCGCGGCATTCCCGAAGGGTCTGGGGGCACGCATTTCCATGAACGTTGGTAACGATCCTCTGATGCGCATTGAACGCCTGTTCAGCGAGATCGGTTCGTCTGTCATCGCCACCATTGCGCCGGGAACACTTGAGCAGGTGCGCGCTTCCATCGCAGGCATCGAAGGTGTCTTCGTAGCACCGCTCGGCGAAGTCATCGCAGACCGCGTGCAGATCATCCTTGATGGCGAAGCTGTAATTGACGAAGCAACATCCAATCTCACGCAGGCCTTCACCGGCGCCCTCGAAGAAGAACTGGAAGCAGAGGTAGTACTCGCATGATCGAAGAACTTGAACTCAACGCCATGCAGGAGGCGCCTGTTCCCTCGCAGGACCACGAAGCCGAAGACCACTTCGACAAACTCCGCGAAGAGTGCGGCGTTATGGCCATCTACAACCACGCCGACGCCGCGCGCCTCACCTACTGGGGCCTGTACTCGTTGCAGCATCGCGGGCAGGAGTCCGGCGGTATCGCCACCTCCGACGGCGAAGAGATCCACGACCTCAAGGGCATGGGCCTGGTCAGCGAAATCTTCACCGACCCGGTGCTCGAAAAGCTGCCCGGCCGCATGGCCATTGGACACACGCGCTACTCCACCACCGGCGACTCCGCGCTGCTCAACGCGCAGCCCATCAAGGTCGATTCCACCAAGGGCCTCATCGCCATCGCGCACAACGGCAACCTGGTCAACCTCGGCACCGCACGCGAACGCCTGGAACGCGACGGCGCCATCTTCCAGACCACCAGCGACTCCGAGATCATCGTGCAGCTCATCGCGCACTCGAAGAAGAACACGCTGGTCGATTGCATCGCCGACTCGCTCGGTCAGGTCGACGGCGCCTTCTCCATCGTCATGATGACGCGCAACCGTCTCTTCGCCGCGCGCGATCCGCACGGCTTCCGCCCGCTGTCCATGGGCCGCATCCCCGGCAAGGACGGCGCACCCGACACCTTTGTTTTCGCCAGCGAAACCTGCGCCTTCGACCTCCTACACGCCAAGTACGAGCGTGATGTAGAACCCGGCGAACTCGTCATGGTCAGCGAAGACGGCGTCACCTCGCGCTACTTCAACCGCGAGACCAAGCAGGCAAGCTGCATCTTCGAACACGTCTACTTCGCCCGTCCCGACTCGAAAATCTTCGGCCGCTGGGTGCAGAAGAGCCGCGAAGAGATGGGCCGCACGCTCGCCCGCGAAAGCGGTGTCCCCGCCGACCTGATTGTGCCCGTACCCGACAGCGGCGTCACTGCCGCGCTGGGCTACTCCGCCGAATCCGGCATCCCGTTCAACTTCGGCCTCATCCGCAACCACTACGTGGGCCGCACCTTCATCCAGCCCGAGCAGCGCGTGCGCGACTTCGGCGTCCGCATGAAGCTCAACCCTGTGCGTGCCTTGCTTGAAGGCAAACGCGTCGTGCTCATCGACGACTCGATCATTCGCGGAACCACCTCGCGCAAGATTGTGCGCATGGTGCGTGCTGCCGGAGCCAAAGAGGTGCACATGCGCATCTCCTGCCCGCCCACCATCTCGCCGTGTTTCTACGGTGTGGACACACCCAGCACCCGCGACCTCATCGCCGCCAACAACTCGCTCGACGAAATCTGCAAGTTCATCGAAGCAGACTCGCTGGCCTACCTCTCTCTCGACGGCGTGATCCACAGCTGCACCGTGGGCGACGAAAAACCCAACGGCTACTGCACCGCCTGCTACACCGGCACCTACCCCACGCAGTGGGTAGACGTAGACGAAATCCTGCCGGCGGTTACTGCCTAGGCATGACCACCGATCGACAAATAGCAACACCATCGCTTGCGGATCGCCTCGGCGTATGGGTCTCTGGACTCTGCGTCGTGCATTGTCTGCTAACACCAGTGCTGCTGTCGGCCTCAGTCACGCTGGCGCACCTGCTACCCGGTGAAGAGAGTACGCACCGCACGCTTGCAGCCATTGTCGCCACGCTTGGCGCCATCGCCTTGGTACGTGGATTCCGCGTGCATGGCAAGCGCCGCATCCTTGCGTGGATGGCCATGGGACTGGGTTGCATCTTCTTTGCCGCATGGTTCGGCGATCATCTGCCGTCACGCGCCTGGGAAGTTGGACTCACGATGACTGGCAGCGCCTTCATGATTCTGGCGCATCGCCGCAACCATACCTTCTGCAGCAACTGCACGTCCTGCACCCATGCGTAAGCCACTGTTAGCCCTTGCTATTGCCGCGTTCGGCATTGGCACCACCGAATTCATCATCATGGGCCTGCTGCCGGACCTGGCCCATGATTTCCATGTCTCCATCCCCAAGGCCGGAACGCTGGTCAGCGCCTACGCACTCGCCGTCACCATCGGCTCGCCGCTGCTGGTGCTGGCGCTTGCAAAGGTCGATCGCAAACGCGCACTCATCCTGCTGATGAGCCTCTTCATCCTGGGCAACACTGCCTGCGCGCTCGCACCCAGCTTCGGCCTGCTCCTGCTCGCTCGCATCCTCACCGCGCTTATGCACGGAGCCTTCTTCGGCATCGGCAGCATCGTTGCGTCGAACGTAGTGCCGCGCGAACAGCGTGCGCAAGCCGTCGCCATCATGTTCAGCGGACTCACGCTCGCCAACGTCATGGGCGTCCCCGCAGGCACGGCCATTGGTCAGGCATTCGGCTGGCGCGCTTCCTTCTTCGCTATCATTCCCATCGGCATCCTCGCCGCGCTGGGTGTGTGGCTCATGGTGCCGCATCAGCATTCAGAACCCGTACACCTCAAGCGCGAACTGGAATCCGTCATGCGCCGCGGCGTACTGGTCACGCTGGCCATCAGCACCATGTCGTCGGCCGCCATGTTCTGCGTTCTCACCTACATCACACCCATCCTCGAATACGTCACCCACATCACGCCCCACGGAGTCACCGGCGTCCTCGTCCTCTTCGGCGTCTCCATCACGGTGGGCAACCTGCTCGGCGGCGTCATGGCCGACAAAAAAGGTTTTAAGGCAGTGGCCTTCGGGTTCATCCTGCTCGCGATTCTGTTTGTACTCATGCCCATTGCGGAAGAGCACATTCCATCGGCGCTGACCGCCATCGCCATCTGGGGCGCGCTGCATTTCGCCGTGGGCGCACCGTTGCAAACGCGCGTGGTCGATCAGGCTCGCGGCGCGCAGAACCTCGCATCCACGCTGAATCAGGGAGCGTTCAATCTCGGCAACGCACTCGGTGCCGCGCTGGGTGGAGTGGTTCTCACCCACGGCTTCGGCTACCGCAGCCTCTCGCTGGCCAGCGCCATCGTAGCCGCACTCACAGCGGCTCTCACTCTTCTGGCCATGGTGTGGGAGCGCACAGACCGCATGAAGAGCGACATGCGCCTCCGCATGCAAGCAGGCTGAAATGCGGATGCCCCGCCTTCGCGAAGCTTGAGCATTTCCGCTGAAGGAGTTTATCGAAGCCGAAAAGGTTCGCGCCGTTTTCCTTCAAAGAAAACGGCATTCGATACATTCTGCAAATCGTAGTATCAGCGGAAATGATTAAGGTGGGCATTCGTGCAAAGCACGAACCGCTTTCCCTCTCCCAGCACAAAACAACCATGAGGCAGGAATCGTAAGGGCACGGCTTTAGCCCGTGCCGACAAGCTGCAAGCAAAGCTCAACAAAAAGTGGCATCGCCTGCGCGATGCCACTTTTTGTTGCCTGCTCATCCGAGCAGATTCAGTGAACAGCCTTCAGTTAGAACTCATACTTGAGTGCGAACTGGACCAACCGTGGCTGGTATGACGGCAGTGTGGACGTAAGCTGTCCAAACGTTGCCGCCGTGCCCAGCGATGTGGTCGGGTTGGAGAAGCTGGTCTGGTTGGCCACGTTGAACGCTTCCGCACGGAACTGCAGCTTGGTCTCGTGCCACACCGAGAAGTCCTTGAACAGCGACATATCCCAGTGGCGGAAGTGTGGTCCGTGGTATTGGTTGCGGTGTTCGTTGCCGATCGTTCCCGTTTCCTGCGCCACAAATGCATTCGCAGAGAAGAACTGCGGGTTCACCGTATTGCTTGCACGTTGAATGTTCTTGAACGGATCGCTCACAACATTCGGACGGTCAGCCGACCCGCCGGGGCTGGTATTGCTTACGTTCTTCGAGTTGAGGATGGTGAACGGCAGACCCGTTGACCACAGGTTCAGCACGTTCAGGTGCCAGCCGCTCTCCACCAGCGAACGGAAGCCGCTTGCTCCCTTGCCAAACGGCAGTTCGTAGGTTCCGGTCACTACAACGCGGCCACGTGTATCCAGGTCGCCATTGCCGTAATCGTCGCTGCTCTGCGTCGCCAGAATCTGGCCCACACCATTGTTACCCTGTCCGTTTACGTTCGGAGCATTGTCTGTCAGGTGTGCCCAGGTGCTGTTCGCACTGAAGCCCAGTCCATTGCTGAAGCGGCGTTCGAAGGTTACCTGCAACGAGTGGTAGTTGGAAGAACCAGCGCTCAGTGTCTGCGAGATGGTGCTGATACCGGGCAGTACAGAAGCCCAGCGGCGGAGTGACGGGTCGCCCGTCTGGTTCGGAGCCGCGCGGTTAATGTCAAAGCCGGTGGACAGGTGGCGACCCACCGCACCTACGTAGGCCACGGTTACGGCATTGCCCTTGAAGTCCTGCTGCAGAACCAGGTTGAACTGCTCCAGGTAGCCCGAGCCGAAGCCCTTGTCCACCACTGCCGGAATCGAACCCACCATACCACTCTGGGTAATGTTGGGTGTCTGGTTCGGCAGCGGCATGCCCTGTGCAAAGCGGGTATATGCCGGGTTACATCCGTTGATTCCGGCGGCTGCCTGATACGACGAGCAGTTGCCGTAAATCGAGATATTCGGAGCGTTCTTCAGGTTCGTCGGCGACTCGTAGTTGCTGGCGAAGAAGGCCAGGCCAAAGCCGCCGCGCAACACCGTGCTCGGTCGCGGATTGTAGGCAAAACCTATACGAGGAGCCGCATTGGAGTAGTCCGTCTTCACGCCCGCCGTACGGCTCACACCGTTCACACCCGCCTGAATAATGCAGATGCAAGCAGGATCGAAGTTGGAGATGTGGTTGTGCTCTTCTGTAAACGGCGTAAACACGTCGTAACGCAGTCCCAGGTTGAGCGTAAAGTTGCTGGCAACGTGCCAGTCATCCTGGAAATACACGCTGGGTTCCCATGTCTGGTAATGAGGCGGGAACAGGTTGTTGTTACGCGTGGCGTTGGAGAAGATACCCTCCAGCATGCCCGGTGCGCCGGCAAGGAAAGTCCAGGAACCTTCGCCCTGGTTGTCCTGATAGTTCATTGCCAGGCGGCGGATCAGCGCAGCGCCCATGCGGAACGAGTGGTTGCCGCGGTTGTAGATCACCTGTCCGTTGATCTGGTAGGTGTTGTCCTTGTCCTGTAGCGGCACAAAGTTGCCGCCACCGCCCAGACCGATCAGGCCGGTTGCCGTTGCCACCGCAAGGCCCGACGTGTTCTGGTTATAGTTCACGTTGGCCTGTCCAAACTTGGTGTTCGGGCTTACGCCATAGTTCAGCGGATACGATGCGTTGTTAATGTAGGTCCACGCCGCGCCCAGTGTCATCAGCATGTTCGGCGTAAAGGTGTGCGTGTAGACCAATGCAGCGTTCCGTGCAAGCTGCGGTGATGTACCAAAGCCGTTGCCCGTCTGCGGGTCCACCGGAAATCCGTTGGCCGAGGTGATAGGCAGGGCACCCGGCGAGATCGTGTACACGTCGTTGACAATGTACTTGGCGAACAGCAGGTTGCTGGGGTTGAAGTGGTAATCCACGCGCACGTCATACACGGTGGAGTACTGCTCTGCATTGCGAACGCCTACATAGCCAGTGTCACCGCTGTTGGGTGCGGGGAACAGCTTGAAGTAAGCAAGACCAGCGGGATCAATAAAACCAGTCGGGATGATATTGCTCGGTACAGGCGTACGCAGATAATACGAAACGTTCTGGCCTGCAGGTGTACCCATAACCGGGTAGCCGTTCAAACCTGAAACGTGTGCCGGATTCGGATCATAAACGCATCCTGTGGTTTGATTCTGGGTCGCATCAATTACATTGAAGTTTCCCTTGTTGTCATCCGGCTTGTTGAGCGTAGAAACATCGAAGCGTGCGCAGCCGCTTTTGCTTCCATCAATCTGCGGGATAGCGCCAACAGGAATATTTCGCGAAAAATCGCCCGGGTTTTGCTGCTGATACAGTGTCGGCACAACCAGCGACGAAGGCAGACCGCCCTTGATCTGGCGGAAGAACTCGGCATCGCCGTGGAAGAAGGCCTTGTCCTTGAAGATCGGTCCGCCCAGGCTGCCGCCGAACTGGTTCTGCCGCAGCTCCGGCTTCACCGGATTTTTTGCGCCAAACTGGTACGGATATGTATTCAGTTTGTCGTTGCGAAAGAACTCGTACAGCGTTCCGTGAAAGTTGTTCGTACCGCTCTTGGTGATGACGTTCACCACGGCACCGGCAGCGCGGCCAATGTCGGCAGAGAACGTGTTGGTCACAACGCGCACTTCCTGGATCGAGTCAATACTCGGACGGACACCGATCGTTGCAATCAAACGCTCGTTGTTATCCAGACCGTCTACCATCTGGTCGTTCAGTGTCTCCGACTGTCCGTTCATCGAAATCGAAGAGCTGGGACGACGATCATCTGGACGCGTACCGCTGTTAATGCTGTTCGGTGAAGCTTCCGTTGCACCCGGCGTAATCTGCACCAGGTTGATAAAGTTACGTCCGTTCAGCGGCAGATCCTGCACCGAGCGCTGCGACACATTCGAACCAATGGTCGAACTATCCGTCTGCAACACCGGAGCCGTCGTCGTAATCTCCACGGTTTCGTTGGTCGCACCAACTACCAACGCTGCGTCTGCACGCCGACGATCACCAGCCGACACGGCCAGGTTCGCCAGGCTCGCCGTCTGGAAGCCCGACATCTTGATCGTGACGGAGTAGGTGCCCGGATTCAGATTCGGCACCGTATACGCGCCCGAATCCGTCGTCTCCGTATTCACCGAGATATTCGTCTGTGTATTGGTGATCGTCACCTGCGCCTTCGGAACCGAGGCTCCGGAAGGATCGGTTACATTGCCCAGAATGGTTGCAGTCGTATCCTGCGCCCAAACTGAAAATGTCCCCGCAACCGCGCACAGCAACAGCAAAAACATGCGCACAATGGACAGGTTTTTACGCCTGCCATACTTCTTCGTCCCCGTGTCTCCCGGGGTACTGTATTGATCGTTCATTATTTGGCCTCTTCACGCATGATCCATGCGCGTAGAAGGAGCATCCTACACAGGCCACTTAAAAAAGATCAATCATATTGAGACCAAAGTAACCAGAAGCACTTATGCTTCATCGAGCGGACCCACTTTTTTTGGCGCAAAATGTCTTCTATAGCAGAGCCTCTGAGCTAAGTCAGGTCGTAAAATAGCTTCCCCTCTATGGCAAAACACCAGTACCCGCAGTAACTATTTTGATTCCGCCACCCGGCTCAGCCATCGCCGTACCGGCTCGTCATACAGCTTCAGGCTGGCATACGCAATCGTGTACGCGCCCATGAACAGCCAGCCACAAAACAACCATGAGGCAAGAATCGTAAGGGCACGGCTTCAGCCGTTCCGCAATCTCAGCAAGGCTCGTTTTGAAGGGGCACGGCTTCAGCCGCTGAGGGAATGTACGCAAGCTGCAATACAACTCTCTTCGGCCTTGTCTGTAACAAGGCCGAAGAAAAATACACTACCTGCCGTGACGATGATCTCCCGCATGCTCACGATCATGGCGAGCATGTTCTCCATTGTGTCCATGTCCACCACCGTGTGCATGCTCACCACCCTGCTCAAACCCAACACGCACAAAGTCAATAAATGCGCGTTGCGGATCGGTATGCACCAGTTTCACGCGCACGCGGTCGCCAACGTCCAGCCCATCCCATCCATGCACCAGCATGCCTTCCACATCCGGCTTCAGCACACGCACAAACGTTCCCTTTGAACTCGCTCCCGTCACCACGGCGTTGTACTGCTGGCCAATGTGCGAAGCCAGCGCCATTGCCTGCGCACGCTTCAACGTGGTGCGTTCCACCTTGCGCGCAGCCTTGTCGCGTTCGTTCGTGTGGTCCGCCGCGGCCTGCAACTCATCGTCTGTGTAGGGTGCTGCGGTGTTCAGAAACATCGCATGCAACACACGCTGCGTCACCAGGTCCGGATAGCGACGATTCGGTGCCGTCGAGTGCGCATAATCATTCGCAGCCAACGCAAAATGCTCCGGCGGATACGGATCGTTCGCATGCACCACAACATACTCGCCCGCGCCCATCAGCTTAATAATCGCCAGTGCAAGATCAGGATAGTGGTCCGGATCGCGCTTCCTCTCCTGGCATAGAAAATCGTTCAGCGGTTTGGCTGTCGGTTCAGCAGGAAGTTCGACAGGCTGCGGCAGATTCGCGCTTGTACTGCGAACTAAATCTACTATGCGCTGCCAGCGTTCCGGCGACTTTACCACGCGCCGCAACCCGCTGCGATGCGCCTGCGAAAGCAGCCGTGCCGCTGTTTCATTCGCGGCAATCATCAGGTCTTCAATCAAATCCATCGCGCGATTCCGGCCAATGTCTTCCAGCGAAATCACACGTCCATCGGCCACCACAGGATTCGATTCCGTACGACGAAAATCCAGCGCACCCGCTTCCTGCCTGTGTTTTCGCAACCGTTGCGCAGCCTCGTCCTGCAGCCGCAGTTGATCGAGAACGTCTGGATGCAGTGAAGGCGCGGGTACACTTTCCGCATCCGCCAGCCACGGCCCGACCTTGCTGTAAGCAAGCTGCGCCGTGTTCTGCACATACGCTGCAAAGATGCGCTGGTCCTTCATGCTGCCGTCGGGCAGCACTGTGAACTCCGCAATCATCGCTCTGCGCCTCTCGCCCGGATTCAAACTGGTGCGGTCGGTCGAAAGCTCATTCGGCAGCATCGGAAAGTTGCGCGCCGCCGTATACACCGTCATCGTCTGCCGCGCGGCAAACTGGTCAATCGGTGAATCCTTGGGAACCGTCGCCGCCACATCGGCCACGCCCACGCGCACCCGTATGCTGTCATCCTCCAACCGCTCGGCCCACTCAATCTGGTCCAGGTCGCGCGAAGTGTCGTTATCAATCGACGACCACGGCAGGTCGGTCAGGTCTTCGCGTGTCAGCGGATCGGCTGGCAAATCGCCCGTAAGAATGTGGGCAAGCTGTTCGGCCCCGCCCGTAACAGGCGTCAGGTCGAACCCTTCCAGTTTCATCTGTGCGGCTGCGGCATCGGCAAGGTTAAAAGGCGTACGTGTCTGCATCGCTTGCATAAGATGCAGAAGACCCGAAGTTGCATGAACTTGTCCAGCCCATCCCGCGACAATTTAACTTAGCTCGACCACAAAGTGGTCGTGAGGCAAGAATCGTGCACTCGTCCCACCGAATATTCAGTTTTATTCATGATCGTCTGTAGAGACGCTAGGGATGCGCTCCAAGCCAGCGACGAGCGGTAAAGTCCGTGGCCACGCTGGCCAGCAACAGCGCAACGCTGATACCCAGCGCGCCCGCGGCCCACAACAACGAAATATGTCCGCGCTGAAAAAAGAAATCCAGAATACCGAAGACCAGCACCAGCACTGCCGCCTCTGCAAAGAACGACGAGCAGCGCCGTGACGCAATCGCAATCAACTCCACCACAGCCGGCATGGAGTTTGCAGATGCAGAACCGTTCTCCCCGCGTTTTATTGGCAGATGATCTGCCGAGGCACCGTGCTCGCCGGGGGAGACAAGACGTGGACCTTTATTCTGGCTATTGTTCTGGAGTAACGTATTCGCTGCATATTTGTGAAACATAAAAAACACCTTTTACCACTTACTTAATTCTGTCAGAGTTCACAGCGGAAAGTCGAATGAATATCTTGTAAATGAAACAAAATGCGTTATTTATGTATAACTATGCATGGCTTGTGGAATACTTATGCATCGTCTCCGTCTACTTATAAATTCCCGGAATAACCTATCTAGACCAAACAGCTTCATCCTCTCCACATGTTCCAATTGCAGTTACGGTTTCGGGGGCGAGGATTGCGGCAATGCCACTTTGAGCTGCTCTGTATTTGCTTTCATGATGCGGTGAAACTTTCATGGCAATGGATGTGATGGTTGTCACAGACTGCCAGCGCGGCCCCGGGAGCGTGTCAATGAGTACGATGGCGCCTGTATACCCGCATGCGGAAACCCTTGCAACCCTGCTTCTGCTGCACGTCTGACCACGCGGTTTTCTCTGTCGCAAAAATCTGTACTTGGAAGTAGCTTTCGGAAGGGCAGGGGTTAGCCCTTCCCTAAAGCATTGCAAACACAAGCGGCTTCAGCCGCTGAAGGAACTTGTCTTAGCCACAAACGAATGCAAGGAGTATCCAGCGAACGCAGTAAAGAACATTGCGAACACTAACGGGTAAGTCTAACTCTCTTTGCGATAGAGCATGTTGCGGATGGTTTCGCGGCGAGCCGCATCCATCTCCGACTTTTCCTTGCGCTGGTCGGCGTCCAGCTTCTCTTCGGCGGCGGCCATCTCTTCTTCGGTGCACTCGGGGCAGCGATTGGCAAAGCCCGGCTTGTCCGGCTTCAGCTCAAACTCTTCACCACAAACAACGCAAATCTTCACAGGAAACAACGGCATAACAGTGACCATTTTATCCAGTTTTTATCCGGAAAATTCTGTGCTCAGCTGTCCGGAGGATTGGACTGGACAACAATCCATAAGCAGGCGTACTGTTTCGCCGCTGGTCGAAATAGAGGCCAACGGAGGTGAGTGGCATGGATGACGTGAATGTCGGTGCATTCGATATGCTGGTGCGGTTTCTGCTGGCAATGGCTCTCTTCAGCCTGGCCACGCTGCTGGATGGCAACTGGCGCTGGTTCGCCGTACTCGGCTTTGTGCCGTTGATAAGCGCGGCACTCCGCTATTGCCCGCTGTACAAGGCCCTTGGCTGGTCTACCTGCGACGAAGCAAAGCACCACCAACCCCGCATCGCCCACTGAGCATTGCATACATCGCGAACGTCATCCTCTCTTCTTAATAGAGGGTGAAGGTCTGCTCTGTTTTCAAAGATCCACGTCATTGCATATTCTCGGAAGGGCATGGCTTTAGCCGTGCCCTTCCGAAAAAGCACAGCGGAGATATAACCTGGGCTTTTAAAAACGATACGAGGTAGAGTTGTGCAGTAAAAAGCCCGCTATCTAAGCGGGCTTTTGTATTGGTTGCAATCCAACTTAGCTGCGAACGGCAGTCCTCAAGTGCAACTCGCGCATCTGCGTTTCGCTTGGGTGGCTGGGTGCGTCCACCATCAGGTCCACGGCCTTTGCGGTCTTGGGGAACGCGATGACTTCGCGCAGCGAGGTAGCGCCTGTCAGCAGCATCACAATACGGTCGAGGCCCAGCGCAATGCCGCCGTGCGGAGGCGTGCCGTACTCCAGCGCTTCCAGGAAGAAGCCGAAGCGCTCCTTCGCTTCCTCATCGCTCATGCCGAGCGAGCGGAAGATTTCTGCCTGCACATCCTTGCGGTGGACACGGATCGAACCCGAACCAAGCTCCAGCCCGTTCAGCACCACGTCGTATGCCAGCGCGCGCACCACGCCCTTGTCGTTGAACAGCGCACCGGATTTAATGTCGTCTTCGTGCGGCGAGGTGAAGGGGTGGTGTGCCGCGTCCCAGGTCTTCACCTCCTCGTTGAACTCGTACATGGGAAAGTCCGTAACCCAGAGGAACCTGTAGTCGTCTGCCGTGCCCTTCTTCTCAAAGAGCTTGTGCTTGTCGGCGTACTTCTTCGCCAGTTCGAGACGCAGCGCACCCACGCGCTTGGGAATCCACTGCCGATCGAAGTTCCACATCGCAGGCGTTCCCAGCTTCGGCGTAATGACCACGGCAAGATCGTCTGTGGTGAAGCTCTCACCGTTAAACGCAACTGTGGTGGCGTTCAGGTGCGATCCAATCTCTTCGGCTAGCGGCACAAACTGCTCCGCCGTGCGCAGACGAGTCAGGTCAAGCGCATCCAGTCCGCTATCACCAAAGAACGTGCGAATTTCGCTGAGCAGCGACTTGCGAGCGGTTCCGCTCAACTCGCCCACCTTCGGAATTACGAAGCCATAAACCGGCAGACCATGCTCAATCTTCAGCGTCGTGCGCAGTTCTTCTGTCAGTACCGAGGACAGGTCGGCCATGTGCGGCAAACGCATATCCGGCTTGTCGATGCCGTATTTGCTGATTGCTTCGTCGTAGGTCATGCGCAGGAACGGCGTGTTGATCTTCTGCCCGGCAGCCTCAAACGCTGCGACAAGAAAACGCTCGGCCACACCGAAGATCGTCTCCTGCGTAGGGAAGGTCATCTCCAGGTCGATCTGGGTGAACTCCGGCTGGCGGTCGGCGCGCAGGTCTTCGTCGCGGAAGCAGCGCGCAATCTGGAAGTAGCGGTCGAAGCCGCCGATCATCAGAATCTGCTTGAAGATTTGCGGCGACTGCGGCAGCGCATAAAAATTTCCCGGATGCACACGCGAGGGAACAAGGTAATCGCGAGCACCTTCCGGCGTCGAACGTGTCATGAACGGCGTTTCAATCTCTAGGAAGCCTTCGCCGCTCAACTGTGCGCGCACGGCCTGCGCCACCTTGTGGCGAGTCAGAAAATTCTGCTGCATCTCCGGACGACGCAGGTCGATGTAGCGATACTGCAAACGCAGTTCTTCGTTGCCAATGGCCTCTTCCGCGGGCGAAAACGGAGGCGTCTTCGCATCCGAAAGCAGCAGCAGCTCCGTGCAGACCACTTCAATATCGCCCGTGGGCATATTGGGATTGGTCAAACCTTCGTCGCGGCGACGGACAGTACCCAGCGTGGCCACCACAAACTCGGGCCGTGAGGCTTCGGCTTTGGCCAGCGTCTCCACGCCGGAGTTGGAACGGTCTACGACAATCTGCGTAATGCCGCTGCGGTCGCGCACGTCCAGAAAGATCAGGTCGCCGTGGTCGCGGCGGCGGTTGATCCACCCCATCAGGGTGACTTGCTGTCCTGCGTCTGCGGCGCGCAGGTCTCCGCACATATGCGTGCGCTGGTGTTGGCCAAGGAAATCGAGTGTCACGATAACACCTATTGTACGAACTTCAGCGAATCACGTGAATGCGGCATGGAAGATTCAGCTTCGCCCACGCACGATCTGCTGTGTAAATATCCGCATCCAGTTCCATCCCCAGTGCAATGCAGGCGCGGTCGCCAAGCGACAGCCCGGCTGATTTTATTGGTAGCCGAAGCATTGCAACCTTCGCTGCTTGCGATTCCGTGAACGGAACCACCGGCGCGAGTAATGCAATCAGTCCATCCGCAGCATCGTCTTCGATCAGAGGATCTTCCGTAACCTTGGTAAGAATCTCCGCCAGGTTTACGGCACTTAGAAATCCACCTTCGATCTTCTGGTAAATCGCGGTGTTGATCGTTTCGCCGCGAAGAATCGCAAGAATAATGGATGAATCCAGTACGGCTTTATTCACGCGTTGCTTCCTGCCGTCGTTCAACGAGGAATTCCTCAAGCAAGTCGCGTCCGGCAGGGTAGTGCACCTTCGCTCGTGCGGCCTCGAAGATAGCCTTCAACTCCTGCTGCGACTTTCGCGGATTTTGGCTTTCCTGTGCCTGCGCAGCATGCATCGCGGCCTGAAGCACAAAACTGCTTACAGAACGATGTTCGCGCTGGGCCGCTTCCGTCAGAATGCGATGCTGTTCCGCCGTTACTCGTACGCCAAGCGGTTTTCGTTTTGCTGGGCCAGGTTTCGTCTTCAGCGCGGTAGCCATGTATAAAGTGTATACAAATTAGCTACACTTTGTTTCACTCAGGCCGCGGTCCACCATGTCCAGCAGGCGTTTTGCGAATGCCTCTGCGGTGGCGGCGTCAATGCCGCGCAGAGGGCCGTCCAGCATCAGCAGCGCCATGCCGTGTACGGTGGACCACGCCAGAAACTCCGCGCCTGGACGGTCTTTCGCTTTCAGGATGCCGGCAGCCAGCATGCGATCCAGCGCCAGCGCCAGCAACTGAAACGGATTCAGCCCGGTAGTCCCGGCATTGGCCGGATTCGGCTCTTCAAAGACAGGAGCGGGAACACTGAACGCGGTTTTGAAAAGGCCCGGTTCGTTCAGCGCAAAGGTGAGGTATCCCGTGCCCACTGCCCGCAGACTGCGCCGCGCGTAACTTGCTGCGTCCTTGCCTGCGCGAATGCGGTTCAACTCGGTTTCAATCGCAACGGCAAGCATGGCAATGCATGCGGAACGCACAGCGGCCAACAGTTCATTCTGATTGGCAAAGTGGCGATAGGCCGCGTTCGGAACCACGCCGGTCTGGCGTGTAGCCTCGCGCAGAACCACGTTCGACGGCCCACCCGCCCGCGCCATCTCCAGCCCCGCTTCAATCAGCGCGCGCCGAAGATCGCCATGGCGAAACGTGGTGCGCTCCGGGCGAAGAGAAATCTTCTTCGGTGCCAGCGACTTCGCTGTTTTTTCAGATGGTTTGCGTTCCGTTTTTTTCATCGTGCTGTAAAGCCATTCTAAGCGAGTGGCGCATCGAATAGACAGGAAAGCACAGTTTGTAATCGAATGTGGACGCTGTACACATAAGCAAGCAAGTAGAGGTGAAACCGTGAAAGCAGGATTTGTCTGGTACGAGCTGATGGTGAACGGCGACCTGGACGCCGCCGCGAAATTCTATGGTGATGTCGTCGGTTGGGATGTGAAAGACTCCGGCATGCTCGGCATGAAATATCTTCTCTTCGGCAAAGACGGGAAGGAGGTGGGTGGCATGATGAGCTGGAACTCCATCAACATGAATCTGCCCACCGCATGGAAGGGCCACATCTACACGCCCAACGTCGACGAAGAGACGAAGGCCGTGGTGCAGGACGGCGGCAAGGAGTTTCGTCCGCCACAGGATATTCCGAACGTGGGTCGCTTTTCCGTGGTTGGCGATCCGCAGGGCGCTGAGTACTTGTTGTTCCAGCCCAACTCTTCTGGAAAGATGCCGGAGCGGCTCGCTCACAATGCTCCCGGATCGGTGGGCTGGCATGAGTTGTACACCACTGACGCGGAGAGCGCATGGGAGTTCTACTCAAAGCACTATGGCTGGACGAAAGAAAACGCCATGGACATGGGGCCGATGGGCGTCTACCAGACCTACTTCATGGATAAGGAGTATGCAGAGGGCGGCATGATGAATATTCCGCCGTCTCAGCCGGAGGCGCGCCCGGTGTGGAACTTCTACTTTGCTGTGGAAGATGTGGATGCCACCGCAGAGAAGATTGCAGCCGCAGGCGGCAAGGTACTGCACGGCCCCATGGATGTACCGGGAGAATCGCGTGTGCTGCTTGCGCTCGATCCATTCGGCGGCTCGTTTGCATTGGTTTCAAACAAGAGCAATAAGTAAGTTCCGCAGCGTAAATAGATAGGGTATGGAATTATCCATGCCCTATCTATTTGCATTTACTACTAAGTGAGCACTTACGCACTTACTCCTGAAGGGCTATCCCCTCAGGGGCTGCTAAAGCCCCTCGCTTCTGTTGAGCCTCTTCGGCAGAATTAAAACCCATGTAGGGTTATACGTTTGCGAGAGGTTTCTAAGTAGATACTTACAAAACTCAATAACCGTCGGCCTTTCCGAAGGGTTTGCGTGTGTCGTGTCCACCCAGTAGCTCACCGGTCTTCGGATCAACGGCAATCAATTCGCTGTCACCCCACACGCCGGGATTGTGTTCATCGAACTCGCCAGAACGTTTCACGTTGTAACCATTCGTCTTCAACGCATCGGCTGTAGCCGCAGGAAATCTCTTCTCCACATCAAGCTGGTCGGGCAGATACTGATGATGAAAACGCGGAGCATCCGCGGCCTGTTGAATGTTCAATCCATTGTCTACAACGCTGATGAAGTCATTCGCCACGGTTGTGATGATCGTTGGTCCGCCAGGCGATCCAAGCACCAGTCGTACCTTTCCATTCTTCGTTACGATGGTGGGAGTCATCGCTGAAAGCGGGCGTTTGTGCGGTGCAATCGCATTGTTCGGCCCCTGTATTAAACCGAATCCATTCGGCACGCCGACCTTGCTGGTAAAGTCGTCCATCTCGTCGTTCATGGCAAAGCCCATACCTTGAATCACCACGCCCGAACCGAAGTTGAAGTTCAAAGTGTAAGTGTTACTCACGGCGTTTCCATCGGCATCCACCACGCTGAAGTGTGTGGTCTGCATGCTTTCATGTTTCTCGATTTGCTTCGGTGGTTCCGGCATAAAACCCGCAGGACGCGCCAGTTCTTTCGATGGTGTGGGCTTTATAGCGTCCATCGTCTTGCGCCATGCCTTGGCATAGTTTTTGCTGGCCATCTGCGTCAGCGGCATAGTGGTGAAGTCAGGATCGCCAAGATAATCCGCACGATCCATAAACGCACGACGAAAGGCTTCCGTAATCAGGTGTACCTGCGCCTGCGAGCGATCAGCACCGGCTTTGCGCAGGTTGTAACCGCTCAGGATATTCAGGATCTCCTGCAACACAATGCCGCCGGAAGAAGGTGGAGGCGCAGTAAGAAATTTATAGCCGTGATATTTACCTTCAAGCGGCACGCGGTCTTTCACCTGGTATGCGGCAAGATCGACTTTCGTGATGTTGCCGCCATGTTCGGCCATGTCTGCTGCAATCGCATCGGCAATGGTGCCGTTGTAAAAGTCATCGGGATTATTTGAGATGCGTTCCAGCGTCGCGGCAAGATCGGGCAGCTTAATGGTTTCGCCGCCTTTGTAGTAGTTGCCGTTGCGCTGATACACGCGGTGCGCCTCTGCATTCGCGGCCAGCGTCTTGCTCTTCCACGTGGACAACTCCGCATCGGTGCCAACATATCCATCGCGAGCCAGCCGGATCGCAGGCTGCATCACCGCCTTTAATCCGAGCCTGCCAAAGTGCTTCTCGGCATAGTCCATACCTGCGACGGTACCGGGAACACCGCTCGCCATGTATCCCTGCATGCTCATGCCTTCGATCATATTTCCATCAGCATCGAGATACATATCGCGCGATGCAGCCGCAGGAGCCTCTTCGCGATAGTCGATGAAGTGTGGTTTGCCGTCGCCCAGCTTCTTGCTGCCGCTGCTGTGCGCGGGGCGAATCAGCATGAAACCGCCACCGCCAATGTTGCCCGCCTGAGGATAGACAACCGCCAGCGCAAAAGCCACTGCAACTGCCGCATCCACGGCGTTGCCACCCTGTTTCAGAATCTCAACACCGGCATCGGTGGCCAGGTGATGAATGCTCACCACCATGGCATGCTGCCTGCGTACCGGCTCCGGTGTGGGGTTTATCTGCGCTACAGAATGCAATGCACATGCGGAAAGCATCAGCGCAGACAGGCAACGAGCTTTGATCTTCATCAACTTCGTTTCACCTTTTGGTGATGAGTATGGAGTAGAAGCATACCACCGCAATCACGCATGCTTTCCAACGGCAAAAGAATGCGCACACGGTGAAAGATGTAGCCGGAAAATGATATGAAGAATACGCGCGTATCGCGCATGGGAAACAGCATGCGACTTCTTCTGGTTCGATTCTCTCTGTGGATGCTGGCAGCATCGGTGTTTGTATCCTGTACACACGCGCAGGCAGTCTGCGATGCGCAAAAGTACGGCGCACGCGCCGACGGCACCACCGTTAATACCGCAGCACTGCAACGCGCGTTGGACGATTGCGCGCAGAAGCAGGGCACGGTGCGGCTTGCCGGTGGCGTGTTCGTCTCCGGCCCGCTCACTCTGCGTAGCGACGTTACGCTTGAAATCGCAGCCGGCTCCACGCTGCGGGGTTCGCGCAATCTCGATGACTATCCCATCCGCAAAGACGCGCCCTGGCGCCGCGTTGCCTTGCTGCATGCGGACAACGTAAGTCATCTGCGCATCACCGGTGGCGGCGTCATCGATGGCAGTGGCGATGTCTTCTGGGAGATGGCAAGGACGCACCGCATCGTGGGCGACACCAGCGGTAGCGGTGGCTATCCGCGCCCCATGCTGGTCGATATCACCGAGTCGCAGAAGATTCAGATCGATCACATCCAGTTCCAAAACTCGCCCATGTACAACCTGGCGTTCTTCTTCTGCGACGGACTTTTGATCGACCACGTTGTGATTCGCAATCCTGCAACGGGTGCGCCGAATACTGATGGCATTGATCCCTTCTCGTCGAAGAACGTGGAGATCAGCCACGTTGATATCGACACCGGCGACGACGATATCGCGCTGAAGAGTGGGCTCGTGGAACGCGATGCAAAGATCGGCCCGCTGGAACACGTCTACATCCATGACAGCATCTTTCGCCACGGACATGGACTCAGCGTAGGCAGCGAACTCGCAGGAGGCATTCACGATCTGCGTGTAGAAGATGTCGTCATGGAAAACACCGATGCAGGTGTACGCATCAAGTGCAATCGCACGCGCGGCAATGACATCTATGACCTGCACTACAAAAACATCCGCATGACCAACGTCGGCCAGCCCATCCAGATCACCGAGTACTATCCGAAGTGGCCGCCATCGCGCACCGACAAGAAGAAGCCCGTCGATGCGCACACGCCGCGCTTCCACAAGATTTCTCTGGAGGACATCACCGCAACCGGAGCAAAGGACGCAGTGATCGTCGGCCTGCCCGAGATGCTGATTCGCGATCTTGTCCTGAACAACGTGTCCATCGAAAGCGAGAAGGGATTGCTGGTGCGCAACGCACAAGTCGTAATGCGCAACGTAAAAATTCACGCAGCCGCCGGGCCGGCGATCATCCGCGAAGAAGAAGCCCTGCTCGACACTGTGAAATATATCCAGATGAAGTAAGAGTTAGAGTGGCGAACACATCAAGTCCTAAAGCTTTGGGTGAATCGTCCACTGAGGCATAAGGTTTTCTTATATCCAGATGTCTACTCGCTCAGAAACAGAAGTTGAGTATACGTACAGCACCAAGCATGCTAATCGTTACGAGCGATGGAAGTCGTGGATGGTTTCGCTGACGGCGCTGGCGGCTTTGCCTGCTGCGTCTTTTACTCCGCCCACAATCTGGTCGCCGATGCCTTCGGCTTGCAGGTCATTGTTGCCTGTCACATCGCCCACGGCCTGTTTCACTTTGCCTGCCATGCTGCTGCCAGCGCCGGTGAATCGCTGTTTCGCGCCCCACGCGCCGATGTTGTTGGCCGCGTGTTCCGCATCGGAGTCGGCAAACGTCTGTTCGTCATACATCATGGCTACAACGGCAACGGCTGCGCCTACAGCCAGACCTGCAATCAGCCAAGGAAATATCTTCATCGTTTTCATCTCCCGTCTTCGTCTGGTTGTGATGCAGAAATTGCCTGGCAGGGAAGCATGAAGAAATGAACAATGCTGGTACTGGTAGAAAGTGCAGCCACTATATTCAGCATCCTGACATTCCATTCAGGCTTTCGCCGTTATGGTCAGCATTCGCCGTTCTATTCGGCCCTCAGCCGTTACACTCAGAAGCGGCATGTCTGTCACTGTCCGATCCTACGCAAAAATCAACCTGGGACTTCGCATCGGGCCGCCGCGGCCTGACGGCTTCCATGAACTGCACACGCTCTACCAGACCATCGATCTGTACGACACGCTAACTCTCACGGTCCAAAGAGCTTCCGCATCGCAGGTCACCATGCAGTGCAGCGACCCATGTGTGCCCACCGACAGCCGCAACACCGCCTTCCGCACCGTGGAGCTGGCGCTGTCCCAGATGGGAATTGCGGCGAAAGTCCATCTACACCTCCAGAAAAACCTCCCCGTACAGGGCGGCCTGGGAGCCGGTTCGGCCAACGCCGCCGCCGCGCTTCTCGGATTGGAGCACGAACTGGGCGAATCCCTCCCCGCTTCGCAGCGCATGGCACTGGCCGAGAAGATCGGTTCGGATGTCCCGTTATTCCTTGTAGGTGGAACGGTTTACGGACACAATCGGGGACAGGTGGTGCTTCCTTATCCCGATCTCCCGGAGATGCACTGCGTGGTCTTTGCACCGGTCGTCGGTTCCAGCACGCCGCTGGCATTTCGCGCCTGGGACGAGCGCGTTTCCGCGTTGACCCCCGAAGCCGCGCACGATAGACTATCAGAGTTGAGCCGCGTCTATGCGTCTGCATTTGCGCCTTCGGGGGCAGATGGGCTTGGGGGGGAGACTTCCGAAGCAGCAGGCGATACGACCGGCGCTACCGGTGCTTTCGGAACACCCGGTGCAGGCGAAAACGATGCTTCGGCGTCTGGCTTGCGACGGTCTGAAAGCCTGGCGGGGAATCCTCTTCCTGCGCTTGTCCGTGCCGGGATTGCCAATGACTTTGAAGAAGTCGTCTTTGAGCAACATCCCTACCTGCGTGACATTCTGCATGCCCTTCGGGGCGATGAGGCCGTCTCTGAGGAGAATCGCGCCGTTATGGCTGCGCTCTCCGGCTCCGGTTCTTCGTTGTTCGGTCTGTACCGGACGGCGGAAGACGCGGAAGCGGCACAACGGCGTACGGCAGTGTTTGCGGGCAGGGTATTTCATACCACCACCCTCAATCGCGGCTCGTACTGGGGTTCCATGTTTGCTCGGGGAGAGTAAATTCTCTTCGGCAAACAACGGTAAAAATCGCCGGAACCAGCACGGTGGACTTTCGGTACACTGGTGTTGGCAACTTCCCTAAGCCAAACGGCGAACAGGGAGTTTTGGGCGATCGACTAATGGTAGGTCAACGCACTTTGACTGCGTTTGTCTAGGTTCGAATCCTAGTCGCCCAGCCATAAGCGTCGATGCGCCTTGGTGAAGAGTTTCAGGGAAAGGGGCAGAGGCAGGACAATCCGGCAGAACCAACCAACGCTAAACGGCTTGGAGGCTCGTACCGCGCATGACCGCACCCGATTCGATGTCAAACACGATCGCAACATCCTCTGAAAAAACCTCTGAAACCCAGATCACCGATCGCGCCGAGCTGATCGCGTCCGCGCCCACCAAGCAGCCTGTGGTGGCCGCAGAGCGCAAGCGTTCCAGCCGACTGGCGGACGACCGCCGCTTCAAAATTTTCTGTGGCTCGGCCAACCATGCGCTCTGCGAAGAGGTCTGCCAGTTCCTCGGCGTGCCCGTGGGCCAGACCAAGCTCATCAGCTTTTCCGATGGCGAAATCCACTTCCAGCTTCTCGAAAATGTTCGCGGTGCCGACGTCTTCCTCGTGCAGCCCACCTGCGCCCCGGTCGAGCGTAACCTGCTGGAACTGCTCATCATGATCGACGCGCTGAAGCGCGCATCCGCAGGCCGCATCACGGTGGTTATCCCGTACTATGGCTATGCCCGGCAGGATCGCAAGGACCGTCCCCGCGTCGCCATCACGTCGAAGCTGGTGGCCGACCTGTTGCAGACCGCCGGCGCCAACCGTGCGCTGCTGGTCGATCTGCACGCTGCGCAGATTCAGGGCTTCTTCAACATCCCGGTGGACCATCTGTTCGCATCGCCGGTTCTGGTGGGTTACTTCCGCGATTTGAACCTGCCCAACCTCACGGTGGTTTCACCGGACGCGGGTGGCGTGGAGCGCGCACGCTTTTTCGCCACCAAGCTTGAAGCGCCGCTGGCCATCGTGGACAAGCGCCGCACCGACATCAACGTTACCGAAGTGATGCACGTCATCGGCGATGTGCATGGTCGCACCTGCGTCATCCTCGACGACATTGTGGATACAGCCGGAACGCTCACCAAGACGGTGGACGCACTTCTGAAGAACGGTGCAACAGCCGTCTACGCCTGCGCATCGCACGCCGTACTTTCCGGCCCGGCGGTAGAGCGTATTTCCAGCAGCAACCTGAAAGAGCTGGTTGTCACCAACACGATTCCGCTGTCGCCCGAGGCGGCAGCAATCGACAAGATCAAGGTGCTTTCGGTTGCCGGTCTTCTGGGCCGCGCCATCGAAAGCATCCACATGGAGACGAGTGTTTCAACACTCTTCTCGTAGGGAACAGGGAACAGGGAGCAGGGAACAACCTGTCCGTTGCCGGTTTAAAACGTAACGACTGATCTCGCATTGGCGAGTCGGCAAGCAGCGGCAAAAGCCGCAAAGGGAGTAGAAGTAAGGACGGACCGGAGTACAAATCGGAGAGCAAGGACGCTGTTCCCTGTTCCCTGAATCCTGTTCCTTGCTTTCACGCCCGAAAGGAAAATATGGCAAACAACACTGAAGCAGTAAAGGCAACCGTTCGCTCGGGTAAGTTCAATAAGAATGCGGCGCGCCGCGTGCGCGTTTCGGGATTCATCCCGGCTGTCGTTTATGGTGCCGGTCAGGAGTCGGTTGCGATCTCGCTCGATCCCAAGGTCATCACGAAGATCCTACACTCCGAAGCTGGCCACAACAGTATCTTCGACCTCGACGTTGAGGGTTCCAAGCCTGTAAAGGCGATGATCGTGGACTGGCAGTACGAGCCGATCAAGGGCCGCCTGCTGCACGTAGACTTGAAGCGTATCGCAATGGACAAGGCCATGCGCGTCAATGTTCCGGTGATGCTGCAGGGCATCCCGACGGGCGTGAAGAACGAAGGCGGACTCCTCGACCACCTGTTGCGCGAGGTCGAGATCGAATGCCTCCCTGGCGACATCCCATCGCACATCGATGTGGACGTAACCGGCCTGAAGCTGCACGGTGCCATCCACGTTTCGGATCTGCCGCACGCTGGCAAGTACAAGTTCCTCGCAGCGGAAGATGTCATGGTGGCTCACGTTACCGTCCTCAAGGGCGCGGAAGCCGCGGCTGAACCCGCTGCCGAAGCTGCCGCTGAACCGGCAAAGAAGTAACTGCGAAGGTTTCTATGTTTCCAGGTCGCTGGTTTCTAGAAACATAGAAACCAGCAACTTAGAAACTGGAGTACCGCGACTGTGAAGCTGATCGTAGGCCTTGGGAATCCCGGTCCGGAATACGCCTTCACGCCGCACAATGCAGGCTTTCTCGCCATTGATCGCATTGCAGAAGATCGCGGTGCAATGGTGGTGAATCGGCGAAGCAAGGCACTTACAGGCAAGGTTGTTATCGCCGGTGAGGAATGCCTGCTGGTCAAGCCGGAAACCTTCATGAACCTGAGCGGCCTGGCGGTTGCTCCGCTGGTGAAGGAATACGGACTTGATCCGGCGAAGGACGTCATCGTGCTGTACGACGAGTTGGCCTTCCCGCTGGGCGAGTTCCGGCTGCGGCCGGGTGGCAGCAGCAACGGGCACAACGGTGTGAAGTCTATCGCCTGTGCGCTCGAAACAGAAGATTGGATTCGCATCCGGATCGGAGTGGGTAAAGCCTCTCTACCGGATGGCCGCGAGATCAAGGCGGGGGGCAAGGATTATCTGCTCGCTCCCATGCGCAAGACCGAACTCGCGGAGTTGGACGAAGTGCTCGACCGTGTAGCAAAAGCGGTTGAGGTAGTGGTTGGAGAAGGCATCGCAGTGGCGATGAACCAGTTCAACCAGAAGAAAGCTTCTAGCTCTTAGCTAAGTTAGAGGAACAGTTAGAAGTTGAAGCATTGCAGTGAAAGCTCAAGTTGAAAGCAATTTAGCTAAAAGCTAAGAGCTAAAAAATGGACCTACTTTCCATACCTTCCTTGCGAAGGTGCGGGGCAGAACTCCGCAGAAAGAAGACGTAATGAACCGTACGTATGAAGTGATGTACATTGTTCGCCCCGATGTAGAAGAGGCGGACCTCGACAAGCTTATTGAGAACCTCAGCGCTGTTGTGACCAACGGTGGTGGCGAGATCGCCCAGACCGAGAAGCTTGGTCGCCGCCGCCTGGCCTATCTGGTACGCAAGTTCCAGGACGGCCAGTATGTGCTGATGCACATCTCCGCCGACGGCCCGCTGGTCGCTGAGCTGGAACGCCGCCTGCGCGTTACCGAACAGGTGATCAAGTTCATCACCGTTCGCACCGACGAAGAGAACAAGCGCCTGGCCAAGATCAAGGCTCACCGCGACAGCCGCGTAAAGGTCTCCGATCAGCAGGCTGCTGCCGCTGCTGCGGAAGCACCCGTAGCGGAAGCCCCGGCTGCCGAAGCTGCTGCCGTTTAAGTAAGTTTCGTAGTTTCTAAGTTTCTAGTAACTCATCAAACTAGAAATCTGGAAACCCAGAAACCTGGAAACTTCATATTCATCCGCGAGTGATCTGCTTCCGATTGACCATGGGATTCCCCGCAATCCCGGAGCATGACGCCGCCGAACCTGATGAAAGGATTTGGTAACACAATGTCTGACGAAACCAGCACACCCAGCACCCCGACTTCATCCGCGCCTGCACAGGGCGGAGCACGTCCGCCGCGTCCGGCCGGAGCACCCGGCGGCGGTGGCAATCGTAAGTTCTTCCGCCGCAAGAAGGTTTGCAAGTTCTGCGTGGAAAAGCTCGACAACATCAGCTACCGCGACGTTCGCCTGCTGCAGCAGTTCGTGGCCGAGCGTGGCAAGATCACGCCGCGCCGTCTGACCGGTGTCTGCACCACGCACCAGCGCCAGCTTTCGCAGGCCATCAAGCAGTCGCGTAACATCGCCCTGCTGCCGTTTGCCGCAAAGTACTAACCGCTTTGAAGGGGCACGGCTTTAGCCGTGCCATCCCCTCGAACACAGAAGAGGCCTCAGCCTCTGAGGGAATCCTAGGAGATCATCATGGAAGTCATTCTGAAGGAAGACGTCGAAAGCCTCGGTCACCGCGGTGACGTCGTCAAGGTTGCAAACGGCTATGGCCGTAACTATCTTCTGCCCCAGCGTCTGGCCATCGAAGCCACCGCTGCCAACAAGGCAGTCATCAAGCAGATGCAGGAATCCGCCATCCGCAAGGCCGCCAAGGAAAAGGCTGTCGCGCTGGAAGAGGCAGAGAAGCTGAACGCGGTCGAACTCACCTTCGAGCGCAAGGTGGGCGCAAACGACCACCTGTTCGGTTCCGTCACCTCGTCGGACATCGCGCACGCACTGGCCGAGCAGGGCTACGAAATCGACCGCCGCAAGGTGCATCTCGATGAGCCGCTGAAGTCGCTGGGCGAGTTCCACGTTCCCGTGAAGCTCTTCCGCGAAGTTTCGGCTCACGTCAAGGTCACGGTCAAGAGCGACGACCCGAACTACGTTCCGGGCGCAAATGCCGAAGCCGTTGCAGAAGAAGAAGCACCCGTAGCCGAGTAACTCCAACCTGGAAGTTATTCGCTTACAAACAAACACAAAGGGCACTCAGTCGCGTACTGTGTGCCCTTTGTACTTTGATAAACCTACTGTAATTTAGAGCCATTTCCCATAGGTGTATTTACACCGATGGAAATTCCTCCGACATGGAATTTGTGGGACATGCCAATCTGAGTGTGGAGATTCCATGCCTGACGTAATTATTCCCCGGGATTCTTTCGGAAGGGCAGGGTTTTAGCCCTGCCGTAGAGTGCTGCAAGAGCAAGCGGCTTTAGCCGTTGAGGGAATGTCTCTCACAAGGTTTTAAAAATATAAGTACACCGACTTATCCGACTACTTTTAACCTATCCATAAGCATGATTCCAGCAAGGCGCAAACAAAGGCGCGGACCCGCGCCCGTCCATCCGTTCGATCAACTCCACGGAACCAACACCGGCTCACTTATTCCGGGAGACGACCTTGCCACGGGCCATCGCCACGACCGCCACATCACCGCCTATCACGGTGTAGCGCCCTCTCTCTTTCGCAAGCTTCTCGCACGCTGGCAAAGCTTCGCGCAGCATCCCATCGAGCGTACTGCCTTCATCGACATTGGAGCAGGCAAGGGAAGAGCCATGCTGCTCGCGAGCGAGTTACCCTTCCGCAGAATCGTCGGTGTGGAACTGCATCCGGCACTTGCAGCCACGGCGCGAACGAACATCGAGCATTGGCAGGCTACATATCCAGCACCGCCTATGCGGCTGGAAGAAGCCGATGCAATGCGGCTTCGCTTCCCCGCAGGGCCATGCCTGCTGTTTCTCTTCAACCCATTCGACATAGTGCTAATGGATCGCATGCTCGACCGACTGGCAGCGCAGTTTCGCCATCGCATCGGAGAACTCGACCTGCTCTATGTCAACGATGAGCAGCGCGATTTAATTCAGCAATACCACACCAGCTTCCGCGAACTCTGGCGAGGCCGCATCCATCACTCGCACGAAGACCGTAACGCCGATAAGGCCATCATCACGCACGACGCCGACGGGCTCTATGTCACCACCGGATACGAAGACTGCGGCATCTGGCGCTTCGCCCCATAACTCAACTTACTCGAACATTTCCCTAAAAGATGAACTACTACTGCGGTGAACTTCTTTCGAAGACAGAACTCCAACTTCGGAGTAAAGCAAGAGTTTCTTTCGAAAGCCGAGTTTCAGTCCCGTCGTAAAGTAGAGGCTTCTTTTGGAAGGGCAGGGTTTTAGCCCTGCCGTAGAGTGCTGCAAGAGCAAGCGGCTTTAGCCGCTGAGGGAATGCTGGCACAAATAAGTATCAACTACTCTGCATGTAACTCATGCAGGAAGAACGCCTGTATATCGGCTTCCAGATCCATGCGTTTAGAAAGCGGCATACCGCCACCGTGTCCCGCGCGCGTTTCCACACGAATCAGCACAGGCGCAGTCCCAGCCTGATCCTTCTGCATCTGCGCCGCAAACTTGAAGCTATGCGCAGGAAACACACGATCATCATGGTCCGCAGTAAAGATAAGTGTTGCAGGATACTTCGTTCCCGGCTTCAGGTTATGTAATGGTGAGTATTTATAAATAGCGTGGAACTCATCCGCATTTTCACTGGGCGAACCATAATCGGCCTTCCATCCCCAGCCCACCGTGAACTTATCGAAACGCAACATATCCATCACACCAACACCTGCGGCAACTGCGCCGAATAAATCAGGCCGCTGCGTAAGCATCGCTCCCATCAGCAGTCCGCCATTCGATTCTCCGCGAATCGCCAGCTTATCCGTTGAAGTGTACTTATTCGCAATCAGCCACTCGGAGCTGGCAATAAAGTCATCGAAAACATTCTGCTTGTTTAGTTTCATGCCGGCCTCGTGCCATGCCTCGCCATACTCACCGCCTCCACGCAGACACGCCATCGCATAAATACCCCCACGTTCAATCCACGGAATTAAAGTCGATGAAAAGTAGGGAGTAAGTGAAACATTAAATCCGCCATATGCATATAGCAGCGTCGGGTTCTTTCCGTCTAAATCGATACCTTTTTTATAAGTCAGAAATACAGGTATCTTTGTACCATCTTTCGAAGTCGCAAAGACTTCCTTCGTCTCATACAGCGAGCGATCAAAAGCCACCTTCGGTTCGCGATACACAGTGGACTGCATCGTCTTCAGATCGAGCCGGAAAATAACATTTGGCGTGGTGAAATTCGTGAAGCTATAAAAAGTTTCGGCGTCTTCGCGCTCACCACCGAATCCACCGGCGGAACCAATGCCGGGCAATGCAAGCGTGCGAATGTGTTTGCCTGCTTCATCAAAAAACTCCACCTGCGTATGCGCATCCTGCAGGTAAGTGGCAATCAGTGTGCGATGCACCAGTGAAGCGCCATCCAACTTACTCTTCGCTTCCGGAACAAGCGTCTTCCAATGCTCGCGTTCTGGGTGTTGCAGGTCAATGCCAATAATCTTTCCGTTACTGGCATTCAGCGTGGTGTAAAGCCAGAAGTAAGATCCGTCATTTCCGATAGGTGAATAAGACGCATCCGGCGTGGTGATTACGCGCTGTATCTCAGCGTGTGGTTTCGTTAGATCGAGAAACGCAAGTTCATTGTTCGGGCTTGTACCCTGTTGTTGAGTAATGACAAGGTAGCCGCCGTCGTCTGTCACGCTGCCGAAGATGTACAGCTCTTTATTGTCCGGACGTTCAAACACAACAGGGTCATTCTTCTGCTCTGTGCCCAGGCGATGAAAAAATATCTTCATGCCAAAGTTAGCGGCTTTCAATACATCGCCATCTGGCGGAGCATCATAGCCGCTGTAGTAAAAACCACTGCCATCACGTAGCCACGCAGCGCCGCCAAATTTGGTCCACCGAATCACATCGGGCAGGTCTTTCCCCGTGGCAACATCGCGAATAAGAATCTTCTGCCAGTCGCTGCCGGCTTCGCTTAGTGCAATGGCGGCAAGCTTTCCATCGTGAGTTACAGAAAGCGACGAGATCGACATAGTTCCATCGGCAAGATAGGTATTCGGGTCGACTAATACGTGGGGCTCGCCCTGCAATCCTTCAGTCCAATACATCACCGACTGGTTCTGCAAACCTGAATTACGCGAGTAGAAGTAGCGGTCTCCGCGTTTGCTTGGCATGCTGTAGCGTTCATAGTTCGCAAGGTCCATCATGCGCTTGTGCAGATCGGAACGAAAAGTAAGTGGTGCAAAATATTGCGCGGTCACCTTGTTCTCTTCTTCCACCCACGCCGCTGTTTCCGGTGCATTCAAATCTTCCATCCAGCGGTAAGGATCAGAGACCTTGGTGTCAAAGTAATCATCAATCTGGGATACAGTGTGCGGCCTGGGATATTGCAAGGTAGAAGTACTCCTCGTAGTTTGAGCCGATGCGGTCATCATGTGGATACAAAGCGCAGCTAAGACAACATAGGAACGCATGGGTACTCATTCTTAGTGTAGAAAATTGACGCTCGCCAACCGAGCTTATTGTCGTCACAATAGCAGAATGAAAAGTTTTTGGTGGCTTTCGGGTTTTCTGCTTACATCGTTACCAGCGCATGCACAGCAGCAACCCGCACAAACCGCGCCAGACCAGCCATACACATTGCAAGCGGGCACGAAGCTCGTGCTTGTGCCCACCACTGTCAGCGTAAAAGGTCAGATTGTTTATGGCCTGAAGGCTAACCAGTTTCACATTACTGACAACGGTGTGGAGCAGCCAATAACACTCGATGAAGAAGCCGAAGGCCTCGGCCTTTCACTCGTAGTGGCTGTGCAGTGTTCGCGCATGGCCATCATGGAGTATGACAAACTGGAAGGCCTACCGGACCTGATCGGCAACCTTATCGGCGGTGGCAGCCGCGAAGTGGCGCTGGTGCGTTATGGGGTGCATCCGGAGTTAGTGCAACCCTTTACCCGTTCCATGACAAAGATTAACGCAGCCATGCAAAACATGGGCCCGTGCCAAGACGATAAGAACGCCACACGCGACGCTATAAGTTATGCCAGTTCCATTCTCGAAGGTCGAGATAGCCAGAACCGTCACGCAGTGTTACTTATCGGAGAAGAGCGCGACCATGGATCGACGGTGAAAGAAGCCGATCTTATCGCGCAGTTAGGCCGCAGTAACACTGTCGTAGACGTAGTAGCTTACTCCCCTGGCACGAATGAAATGCGCGAGAGCATTAAAGGAACGAGGGGCGGGTCGGGACCAATCGGACTATTAATAATGGCTATCCAGGCCATGAAAAAAAACACGGCCAAGGCATTGGCAGAGGAATCCGGCGGAGATTACTTCAGCTTTCACAACCGCAGCGGGTTCGACCAGAACTTACAGAAACTAAGCAACCGCGTGCACAACTATTACCTGCTAAGTTTCCCTGTGCCGAAAGGTGCCGCCGATGGTTTACATGAAATTCGCGTTACCGTACCGGAATACAGTAACGCAGACATCCGCGCACGCCGTAACTACTACGCCGGAATCACTCCACCGCCAGATGTAGATAAGTCAAAGTAGGTATCCAAAAATAAAAACCCTGCGGCGCTTATAAGAATGCCGCAGGGTTTTCGTAAGTGGTACTTATCCACGTACAGGAATATTCAACTGCGTGCCTACACCAACCTTGTTCGGGTCGGAGATATTGTTTGCGTCCACGATCACCTGGTACAGGTTGCCGTCGCCGTAGAAGTGCTGTGCAATCTTGCTCAGCATATCGCCGGACTTCACGGTGTATGCCTGGTCCTGACCGCCGGTGTTTACCAGCTCGTGATCCAGGTCGGCAAACTGGGCGTCAACCTTCTTGATCTGGTCCCAGACAAAGTTCAGGGTTACCTGCGAGGGCAGCGTTGCCTTCACGTGCAGTTTGTCTCCGTTCAGCGAGACATCCTGCAGTTGTGCGCCTTCGGGAGTGAAGCGGTCAATTGCCTTCAGAACGGGTTCGTACTTCTGTTGCAGCGTTGCCAGATCAGCCATGTGCGATCTATCTCCTTTTTCGTTCCCTTGGATGCAATTTCTACGACTTCGGCTAGTTCATCCATTTGCGGTCCTGTGGATTTTTCACTTCGTCCTCAGGTGCAATGTAGCGGCCGTTGTCATCGAACTTTACCACGCGATTCTGCTTGCGCATGTAAACCTCGAATTGGCGAGCGGCACGACGGCGTTTCCAGCGTGTATATGCATTGCGCATGCCGTACCAGCGTTCGCTCGCGGAGTTTGCCAGGCTCGGTCGTGCGACCATCTTTGCATAGGCTAATCCACTGATACCGCAGCAGATAGCCAGCAGCGCCCACATCGCATTGCCTTCAAACAGCAACATGGCCACGTAGATCAGCGCGCCCAGAATCACCACGTACTTCGCCTTCGCCCGCACCACGAAGAACAGCAGGAACTCCATCTCGCCGAAGAAAACAGCAAATGCCACCAGCAGTCCGAACAGCGGTGCGCTTACACCGCCTACAGCCGACAGCGGACTCGCATGAGGCAGCATCACCCTTCCGCTGGTGAGCAGTGGTGGCAGCGTTGAGATCAGCACGGTCAGTACGGCGCCGCCCACGGTCGAGACGTAAAACAGCCGGGTAAACCACCGAGAACCGCGTACATCTTCCAGCATGGCGCCGGTAAACCATAGCGTCAGCAGCGAAAACGCAAACCCGAGAATGCCGCCGTTCAGAAACGGATAGGTTACAAGCTGCCAGATGTATCCGTGCCGCAGTACCGAGTCCGGCGTGAGCAGCAGTAGGGCATACACAAACTGGGCAACGGAGGGTGCGGCCAGCGTGGCAATGCCAAGGGCAAAATAAATGCCGATCAGCACCAGCACCAGTCTGCGCACGGCTCCACGAAAGGCGGGTAATGTCAACGTAACTGGACCACGAGGCGGCATCGTTATCATTTCATCACAATTTGCCCACAGGGATGGCGTACCGCAGAAATCTGTAAAAGGTGTAGTCTTTCTGGACACCAGATACGTCTGAGGCCAAGAGCTGGGGAGGCGGAACACCCTGGAACCGTTCAGGATGAGTCTGTGACAATATCTGCGATTTTTGTCAAACTCTCGTGAACCGCTTGCAGCTTTGACACAGGCCGAAGAATACTGGTAAAGCTGAGGCTATTAGTCCCGCAAGTTCAATCGAATCACTAAAAGTAAGAGGGAGCTACCATGGCAGTGTCTTGCCCAGAGTGCGATAACCTGCTCGATATCGACGTAGAAGAAGTCGAAGAGGGCGAAACCATCACCTGCGACGAATGCGGAGTTGACCTTGAAATCGTTTCCACCGAGCCGCTCCAGGTGGTTGTCGTAAGCGACGAGGGGTACGATGACGAAGACGACGATTACTCCCATTCGCACGACGATGAGGACGAAGACGACGAGTAAGGGGTCTCTGCTCTAAGCAGTATTCCGATTCCGGATGTTCTGGTTTGCAGAATGGATCGGATACCGTTTCTTCCCAGGCTGTATCTGCGAGAAGCGGAGCAGGTCTTACCGGTTTTGGCGTAAACCTTCAGGGATGCTGTAACCGCGACTCGTCCGTCTGCTCCGGGTTTATTTCATCAGGAGGCAGCATGGAGAAGCATCTTCCGCAAAAATGGCCGTCAGGAGATATCGAGTAATGTCGTTTTCCATGCAAGGAAGGCGGCATAAACCTCTGTGATCCGTCTATATCTTTGCGAAGAGGCTCTGCTCAACTCTGAGCTTTCCCATGTCGTCAGGAAAATAATGAACCGATTTTTCTTCAAACGCGTTCTCTCCAAACACGCTGCTTTCAGGCGCGTTCTTGTTGCTATCGCCCTGCTGGCCGTTCCCGTTGCCGCGATAACCTTCACCGCAAAATCCCACGCACAGGCCGCTACCACGCGCAGTGTCACGGGAAGAGTGGTCGATAAGTCCGGCGCCGGGGTGAAGGGGGCCATCGTGCATCTGAAAGATGCTCGTTCGCTCGCGCAGCGCAGCTACATCACGGATGCTGACGGCCAGTTCCGCTTCGCTGCGCTTTCTACCGCAACGGACTATGAGCTATGGGCCGACGCCGACGGTCGCCGTACCGACAGCAAAAACCTCAGCTCCTTCGACAACAAAACCGCCCAGGAAATCACCCTGAAGCTCCAGTGAATCAGCCTCCCTGCCGCATACAGCTTTCGGCATGTGCAGGGCTTTATGTCTG
>Ga0153956_1000267_pt1 | contig 63372 bp, 57 predicted proteins | sample TSFL040MetaG_FD_104704 | JGI IMG/M metagenome (GOLD analysis project Ga0153956, IMG submission 104704) | Attine ant fungus gardens microbial communities from Florida, USA - TSFL040 MetaG | ecosystem: Host-associated > Fungi > Mycelium > Unclassified | place: USA: Florida, Wekiwa Springs...
AACCGAGATCAGCACGCCGGCCGGCAGACCCTCGAGGCCGGGTAGCAGGCTCACCCAGGCGTAGCTGTGCACGAAGGCCGGCACGGCGAGCGGCGCCACGGCGAGCCACGACCAGAGCTGCGCGCCGGGAATGTCGGAGCGCTCCGTCAGCCAGGCCATCGTCACGGCAAGGACGATGCAGATCGGGATGGTGCAGACTTCCAGAAGGACGGTGTTGACCAGCAGTTCGCCGACGCGCGGACGCACGACGAGCGCCACCACCTGCTCCCAGCCGGTCTGGACCGTGACCCAGGCGATGAAGCCGAGCGGGACGAGGCTGATCAGCGCGACGAGCGAGGCGAAGGCGACGACCGACGCGTTCGCACGCGGCGGCATTGCCCCCGTCGGCAATCGCATCCCGGCCGATCCGGCGTCTTCGTTCCTCTGCAGCAAGTCCTGACGCTGCCTTTCATGGTCCTGAAACAGGAAGGCAACCGCCCGAAGACGGTTGCCGGTTTAACGATCCGTTCACCTCGGCCGCAAGTCCGGTGGCGCGTCCAAAGGGGCGGGTTGCTCTAGCAGGGCTTAAGTCCCGGACGCAAGTCCCGTCAGATCAGGCCCGCGGCCGTCATCATCTCGGTGACCTTCCTGCTGTCGAGGTTGCCGGGCGCCACCTTCGGCGCGTCGAGATCGGCGAGCGGCACGAGCTTCGGGTTGGACGCAGCGCCCTTGCCGACGGCATATTCATAGGAATTGCCGTCGCGCAGCACGGCCTGGCCGCCCTTGCCGGTGATCCATTTCAGGAAAGCCTGCGCCTCCTTCTGGTGCTGGCTGGAGGCCAGGACGCCGCCGCCGGACACGCTCACGAAGGCGCCGGGGTCCTGGTTCTTGAAGTAATGCAGGGCGACGTTCGACGAATTCTCGCCGGTCTTGGCCTGATCGCCGAACCAGTAATAATGGTAGATCACCGCGCCTTCGATCTCGCCGGCATTGACGGCCTTCATGGCGACGCTGTTGCCCTTGTAGGGCGAGGCGTTTTCCTTGAGTGCCTTCAGCCAGGAAGCCGTGGCTTCCTCGCCCTTGACCTCCAGAAGCGCGCCGACGATCGCCTGGAAATCGGCGCCGGCGGGAGCGGCACCCCAGCGGCCCTTCCACTTCGGATCGGCGAGGTCGAGCAGCGACTTCGGCAGGTCGGCTTCCTTCAGCTTGGTCTTGTCATAGGCAAAGACGGTGGAGCGGGCGGCAACGCCGATCCATTTGCCGTCCGAGGACTTGAAAGGCTCCTCGACCTGCGCCAGCGTCTCGGCATCGACCGGGGAGAAAAGCCCGTGCGCGTTGACGAGCACCATGCCCGGCGAATTCTCGGTGAGGAACACGTCGGCGGGAGAGGCCGCACCCTCCTCGATGATCTGGTTGGCGAACTGCATGTCGCTGCCGTTGCGGATGGTCACCTTGATGCCGGTTTCCTTGGTGAAGCCTTCCGCCCAGGCGCCGGTCAGCGTCTCGTGCTGCGCGTTGTAGACGACGATGCCCTCGGAATCTGCGGCGGCGGCGTGGCCGGCGAGAAGCGACGCGACGGCGATCCCTGCCGCCATCGCCGCCGTGCCCGCAAGCCTGACAACGGAAAATGTCATGATGTCCCTCACATGCTTCAAAAGAGTGCCTTTGCCTATATTTAACTTGAGTTGTCATTTCAAGTTTCTGCGGCACTATTGCCATCAAAAAAGATTGAAAGACGAAAACACCCATCAGAACCGATTGCATTCAAATCGATAGCATGCTACAAGATAGCATGGAAACAAATAAGACGTTCTGGCCCCTGTTCGCGCCGCAGATCCTGATCACCAGCCGGGCGTGGAGACGCGCGCTGAACACCATGCTGTCGGAGCACAATCTCTCAGACGCGACGGCGACGCCGCTGATCGCGCTGCTGCGCCACGGCGACCGCGTGCCGCAGGGCGTGCTGGCCGAGCGCGTCGGCGTCGAAGGCCCGACGCTGGTGCGGGTGCTCGACGGACTGGAGAACGACGGGCTGATCGTCCGCGTCCCCTCCGATTCCGACCGGCGCATCAAGCTGATCCAGTTTACCGAGGAAGGCCTCGCCGTCGCCGAGCGCTGCGAGCGCTGCGCCGCCACCTTGCGCGAACAGATGCTCGGCGATTTCGACCCGCAGCAGGTGCGCGCCGCCTTCGACCTGATGTGCGAGATCGCCCGCAAGGCCGCCAGCATTTCGGGATCGTCCGGCGATGAATAATACCGACGGGTCCTCACCGACGCTCAGCGAGGTCGTCTTCTCGCTGAAGACCTTCGCGGCCGCGATGCTGGCGCTCTTCATCGCGCTCTGCTTCGACCTGCAGAACCCCTATTGGGCGGTCGGCACCGTCTACATCGTCTCGCATCCGCTCTCCGGCGCCAGCACGTCGAAGGCGCTCTACCGACTGCTTGGAACCGCGATCGGCGGCGCGATGACCATCGCGCTCGTGCCGAACCTCGTCAACGCGCCGGAAATCCTCACCTTCGCCATCTCGCTCTGGATGGGCCTCTGCCTCGCCGTCAGCCTGATCGACCGGACGCCGCGAAGCTACGTCTTCATGCTGGCCGGCTACACCACGGCGCTCACCGGCTTTCCGATCGTCAGCAGCCCGGACACCGCCTTCGTCTACGTGACGGCGCGCGTGACCGAAATCACCATCGGCATTCTCTGTGCCGCCGTCGTCAGCCGGATCTTCTTCCCGCGCCACACCGGGCCGGTGCTGGCCGCCCGCATCGACGGCTGGCTCGCCGACGGCGCGAGGCTCGTTATCGGCACGCTGGAAGGCCGCCATGACGATCCGGCGCTCGCAGACCTCAGCCGGAAGCTCGCCGCCGACGCGGTCGATCTGCGCGGCTTCACCACGCATGTCGCCTATGACGGCTCCGACCTTGCCGGCATCGTCACGCTGGCGCGCACGCTGCAGCGGCGCATGGTGGCGATGCTGCCGATGGCCTCCGGCCTCGGCGATGCGCTGAAGGCGCTCTCGCGGGAAACGGACGGCGCCTACACCCCGGCGGTCCAAGCGCTCGTCGACCGGACGATCGACTGGCTGAAAAGCTGCCGCTCGCTCGACGAGGAGCAGCGCCAGGACTTTCTCGACGCGATGGCGAAGGCGGAGGCCGAAGCGGCGGACCTGCCGCGCTGGCAGCTTCTCGTCGTCCAGAACGTCGCGGCCCGGCTGCGCGACCTGATCCAGATCTGGAGCGACTGTATCGACCTCAAGCAGGACATCACCTCCGGCTCGCGGCACGATCTGCGCTGGCACCGGTTCGGCAGCCTGCTCGACCAGCGGCCCATGCACAAGGACTACGGCATGGCGCTCTATTCCGGCCTCGCGGCGATGATCGCGACCTGGATCGCCACCGCCTTCTGGATCTATACCGGCTGGGCGCAGGGCGGGGCCGCCGCCATGATGGCCGGCGTGCTGAGCTGCATCTTCTCGACCATGGACGATCCGGCGCCGACCATGCGCAAGTTCCTCGACGCGACCGTGGTCGCCGTCGTCGCCGCCTTCGCCATCCAGTTCGGCGTGCTGCCCTTCGTCCACGGCTATGTGCCGCTCGCGGCCGCCCTCGGGCTGATCCTCGTGCCGCTCGGCATCCTGATGGCGCGGCCGTCGACGATGCTGGTCGGCTTGGCCTTCTGCGTCAACCTGCCGAGCATCCTGTCGCTGCAGGATCGGCTGAGCCTCGACCTGGAGAGCTTCATCAACTCCAATGCGGCGCTGGTCTTCGGCCTTGCCATCGCCTGCGGCACGACGTCGCTCATCCGCTCCTTCGGCGCGAAGTGGAGCATCCACCGCCTGCTTTCCGCCGGGTGGCGCGACATCGCCAACGCGGCCCGCAAGCCGCAGGGCGCCGATATCGAGGGACTGACGCACCTGATGCTGGACCGCTTCGGCCTCGTCGCACCGCGGCTCGCCAACCTGCCGGCGCAGTCGCAGGCGCTGGAGACCGACATCGTCCGCGACCTGCGCAACGGGCTGAACACCATCGAGCTGCAGCGCCACAAGGCCCTGCTGCCGGAGCGCGAGCGCACGGCCGTCGACGCCGTTCTCGCCGCCATCGCAGACCACTACCGGGCCGAGCGCCCGATCGCAACCGCGGACAGCCGCCTGCTGACCGCCATCGACCGCTCGCTCACGGCACTCGACGGCCATGTCTGGGCGGGGGCCGAAAGCTGCCTCAGGGCGCTGACCGGGCTTCGCTACAATCTTTTCGCCGACGCGCCCGCTTACGCGGCGGCAAACAGCGACAACACTTACGAAAAGGAACCGGAGGAGCAGGCGGCATGAGACCTGAACTCGACATTTACGGCATTTTCATCCCGACGCTCGCCGCGCTCGCGTTCGTCAGCTTCATTCTCAGCGCCATCCTCCGGCGGGTGCTCGCCTTCATCGGCTTCTACCGCCTCGTCTGGCACCGCCCGCTTTTCGATACGGCGATCTACGTCTGCCTGCTCGGCACGCTCGCTTTGTCCATCAACCGGATACCATTGCTATGAAATCGCTTATCGCCCATTCCGGCCGCGTCCTTCTGACCGGCGCCATCGTCGCGCTTGCCGGCGTTCTCGGCTGGCACCTCTGGGATTACTACATGAACGCGCCCTGGACGCGCGACGGCAAGGTTCGCGCCGACATCGTGCGGCTGGCCGCCGACGTCTCCGGCTTCGTCAGCGCCGTCGAGGTCAAGGACAATCAGGAAGTCCATAAGGGCGACGTCATTTTCCGCATCGACCAGGCCCGTTTCGAACTGGCGCTGCGCCAGGCGGAAGCCCAGATGGCGAGCAGCCAGGCGGCCCTCGACCTCGCCAAGAGCGATCTCGACCTCTACCAGAAGCTCGGCGACGCCTCCGTGACGCGCCAGAAGATCCAGCAGGCCGAAACCGCCGTGCAGCAGGCCGACGCCGCGCACCAGCAGGCGATCGTCGCCCGCGACACCGCCCAGCTCAACCTCGACCGCTCGACGATCCGCGCGCCGGTCAACGGCATCCTGACGAACTTCTCCCTGCAGCCGGGCAACTACGTCAATGCCGGCAGCGCGGTGACGGCGCTGATCGACGAGGATTCCTTCTACGTCGCCGGCTATTTCGAGGAAAACAAGCTCGACCGCATCAAGGTCGGCGACCGGGCGGTCGTCCACCTGATGGGCAGCAAGGACGGCGTGAAGGGCCATGTCGCCAGCATCGCCGGCGGCATCGAGGACCGGGAGCGCAGCGACACGGCCGGATCGCTCGCCAACGTCACGCCGACCTTCAACTGGGTGCGCCTCGCGCAGCGCGTGCCCGTCCGCATCGCGCTCGACGCGGTGCCCGATCAAACCGCTCTCGTCGCCGGACGTACGGCCAGCGTCACCATCGTCCAGTGACGACGAAGCCCGCGATGCTCGGCATCGCGGGCTTCTCCGTAATCCAGAGGCTGTCTCAGGTGTCGAGCGTCTCGAACTGGCGGCTGAAGGCGAGCGCCAGGATGGTGCAGATCGCGCCGGAGAGCAGATAGAAGCCGATATATTGCAGGCCGAACTGGCTGGAGAGCGTCAGCGCCACGAAGGGCGCGAAACCCGCGCCGATCAGCCAGGACAGGTCCGACGTCATCGACGCGCCGCTATAGCGGTAGGCCGAGCCGAAGCGGGAGGCGAGAACGCCCGCCGCCTGGCCGAAGGCGAGGCCGAGCAGCGAGAAGCCGATGATGACGAAGGAATAGCGGCCCGCAGGCCCGGCACCCAGCAGGATCGGCGCGATGAAGCTGAAGATCGCGATCAGGATCGCGGCAACGAAGAGCTGGCCGCGGCGACCGATCCGGTCGGCAAGCAGGCCGGAGCAGATGATCGCGAGGATGCAGCAGACCGCGCCGATGCACTCCACCATCATGAAGGCGACGGGCGACTGGTCGGTGTAGAGCGTCAGCCAGCCGAGCGGGAAGACCGTCACCAGATGGAACAGCGCGAAGCTTGCGAGCGGCGCGAAAGCGCCGATGACGACGTCGCGGCCGTGCGTGCGCAGCAGTTCGCTGATGCGCACCGGCTCCAGCTCGTGGCGCTCCAGCAGCGTGCCGAATTCCGGCGTCGCCACCAGCCGCAGGCGGGTGAAGAGCGCGACGACGTTGATGGCGAAGGCGCAGAAGAACGGATAGCGCCAGCCCCACTCCAGAAAGTCCTGCTCGTTCAGGTTCAGCTTGAAGAAGGCGAAGAGCACGCAGGCGAGAATGAAGCCGATCGGCGCGCCGAGCTGCGGGATCATCGCGTACCAGCCGCGGCGATTCGAGGGCGCGTTGAGTGCCAGCAGCGAGGCGAGCCCGTCCCAGGCGCCGCCGAGCGCCAGGCCCTGGCCGATGCGGAAGATGGCGAGAAGCCAGATCGCCCGCGCACCGATCTCCTCGTAGCCGGGCAGGAAGCTCATCGACGCGGTGGAGCCGCCGAGCATGAACAGCGCGATGGTGAGCTTGACGCCGCGCCCGTAGGTGCGGTCGATCGTCGAGAAGATGACCGAGCCGATCGGGCGCGCGACGAAGGCGAGCGAAAACAGCAGGAACGACAGGAGCATGGCATGCAGCGGGTCGGCGAAGGGGAAGACCAGCCTCGGGAAGACCAGAACCGACGCGATGCCGTAGACGAAGAAGTCGAAGAACTCCGCCGCGCGGCCGATGATGACCCCGATGGCGATGCTGCCGGGGTCGGCCGTCCCGCCGTGAATCTGTCGCGCGTCCCGTTCGAGACCCGACGATTTAGGTTCCAATCCCGCGTTGATAGCGCCTGCCATGCTGAATGCCTCCTCCTGGAACGGCCGCTTTCGCGAGACCGCCATAAGGGGATGATGACCAAACCCGCGCGCATATCAAGCCTTTGACACGGAAATAGTTCACAATCGCGGGACCTCTATCCCGTCCGGCATCCGCGGCAGATCGTCGCCCCATGGATTTTTGGTCGCGGCACGCTATAGTGGGCCGCGCCGGAGAAGCCCTCCGGCAGGGCATTCTTGACTATATTCTTCGGGATTTCGGCGGTCGGTGCGCGCACCCTCCGCTACCGCATCGCAGCATGACTGCTGCGATGCGACGAAAGACCTCATACCGTTCGCGTTCCCCGTCCGCTAACCCGCAGACCGACCGAAACAAGAAGAGTTTTGAACCTTGTCCAGATCCGTGACGTTCTTACGCCGCCTGTGCGCCCTGCCGCCCCTCCTCCTCCTTTCGGGATGCAACATGGTGGTCATGGCGCCGTCCGGCGACATCGCCGTGCAGCAGCGTGACCTCATTCTGATTTCCACCATTCTCATGCTTCTGATCATCGTGCCGGTGATCTTCCTGACGCTGCTCTTTGCCTGGCGGTACCGCCAGTCGAACACCGAGGCTGAGTACGACCCCGACTGGCATCATTCGACCCGGCTTGAGGTCGTCATCTGGTCGGCGCCGCTGATGATCATCATCATGCTCGGCGCGGTCACCTGGATCAGCACGCACAAGCTCGACCCCTTCCGTCCGCTCGACCGCATCGACGACACGCGGCCCGTCGCCGCCGACGTCAAGCCGCTCACCGTTCAGGTGGTCGCGCTCGACTGGAAGTGGCTGTTCGTCTATCCCGAACAGGGGATCGCCACGGTCAACGAGCTTGCCGCCCCGGTCGACCGGCCGATCGATTTCCAGATCACCTCGTCGAGCGTGATGAACTCCTTCTTCGTTCCGGCCCTTGCCGGCCAGATCTACGCCATGCCCGGCATGCAGACGCAGCTTCACGCCGTCATCAACAAGCCCGGCGAATTCGAGGGCTTCTCGGCCAACTACAGCGGCGCCGGCTTCTCCGACATGCGCTTCAAGTTCCACGGCCTGGCGCAGGCCGACTTCGACCAGTGGGTCGCCAAGGTGAAGGCGGACGGCGGCGCGCTCGGACGGACCGAATACACCGCGCTCGCAAAGCCCAGCATCGCCGAGCCGGTGCGCCACTTCTCCTCCGTCGAGGACGGCCTCTTCCAGGCGATCCTCAACATGTGCACCGCGCCCGGCAAGATGTGCATGAGCGAGATGATGCACATCGACATGACCGGCGGCGCCGGCAAGGAGAGCCACGAGAACCGCGAGCGGCTCATCTACGACGACCGCAGCGCCACCGGGACGCCCGCCCATGCGGACGGCGACATGACCGGCATGGACATGAGCGGCGGCCAGATGAACCACGGCGCAGCCGAGCCGGGCAAGTAGACCCCGGCACCCGATTTGCTGCCGCGATCCCGCCTCTCCTCCCAGGGTGGGGCCGCGGCAAACAGAAAAGATTTATAAGGACAGAGGCCATCCATGTTTTCCAACCCGGACCTCACGACGCTGATCTTCGGACGGCTCACCCTCGACGCCATCCCCTATCATGAGCCGATCCTCGTCGCGACCTTCGCGGTCGTGGCGATCGGCGGCATCGCCGTCCTCGGCGCACTCACCTATTTCCGCCTGTGGGGCTATCTCTGGAAGGAGTGGTTCACCAGCATCGATCACAAGAAGATCGGCATCATGTACATCGTGCTGGCGCTGATCATGCTGCTGCGCGGCTTCTCCGACGCCATCATGATGCGCATCCAGCAGGCGCTCGCCTTCAACGGCTCCGACGGCTACCTGCCGCCGCATCACTACGACCAGATCTTCACCGCCCACGGCGTGATCATGATCTTCTTCGTGGCGATGCCGCTGGTGACGGGGCTCATCAACTTCGTCGTGCCGCTGCAGATCGGCGCGCGCGACGTCTCCTTCCCGTTCCTCAACAATTTCTCGTTCTGGATGACGGCCGCCGGCGCGATCATCACCATGATCTCGCTCTTCATCGGCGAATATGCGCGCACCGGCTGGCTCGCCTATCCGCCGCTGTCGGGCGCCGCCTACAGTCCGGACGTGGGTGTCGACTATTATATCTGGGGGCTGCAGGTCGCCGGTATCGGCACGCTGCTATCGGGCATCAACCTGATCGCCACCATCGTCAAGATGCGCGCGCCGGGCATGACCATGATGAAGATGCCGGTCTTCACCTGGACGGCGCTCTGCACCAACATCCTGATCGTCGCCGCCTTCCCGGTCCTGACCGCCGTTCTGGCGCTCCTGTCGCTCGACCGCTACGCCGGCACGAACTTCTTCACCAACGACCTTGGCGGCAATCCGATGATGTACATCAACCTCATCTGGATCTGGGGCCACCCGGAAGTGTACATCCTCATCCTGCCGGCCTTCGGCATCTTCTCCGAAGTCGTCGCCACCTTCTGCGGCAAGCGGCTCTTCGGCTACACCTCGATGGTCTACGCCACCGTGGTCATCACCATCCTCTCCTATCTCGTCTGGCTGCACCACTTCTTCACCATGGGCTCGGGCGCCAGCGTCAACTCTTTCTTCGGCATCACGACGATGGTGATTTCCATCCCGACGGGCGCGAAGATGTTCAACTGGCTCTTCACCATGTATCGCGGCCGCATCCGCTTCGAAGTGCCGATGCTGTGGACCGTCGGCTTCATGGTGACCTTCGTCATCGGCGGCATGACGGGCGTGCTGCTGGCGGTACCGCCGGCCGACTTCGTGCTGCACAACTCGCTGTTCCTGATCGCGCACTTCCATAACGTGATCATCGGCGGCGTGGTCTTCGGCATGTTCGCCGGCATCACCTACTGGTTCCCGAAGGCCTTCGGCTACCGGCTCGATCCGTTCTGGGGCAAGATGTCCTTCTGGTTCTGGTTCACCGGCTTCTACTTCGCCTTCATGCCGCTCTACGTGCTCGGCCTGATGGGCGTGACGCGCCGCCTCAACCGCTTCGACGATCCCTCGCTGCAGATCTGGTTCATCATCGCCGCCTTCGGCGCCTTCCTGGTGGCGCTCGGCATCCTCTCCTTCATCATCCAGCTCGTCGTCAGCTTCGTGAAGCGGGAAGAGCTGCGCGACGTGACGGGCGACCCGTGGGGCGGCCGCACGCTGGAATGGTCCACCTCCTCGCCGCCGCCGCAGTACAATTTCGCGCTGACGCCGATCGTCTACGACCACGACAGCTGGTGGGACATGAAGAGCCGCGGCCATACCCGGCCGGCGGACGGCTTCCTGCCGATCCACATGCCGAAGAACACCGGCACCGGCGTCATCCTCGGCGGCTTGAGCGTCGCCTTCGCCTTCGGCATGATCTGGCATATCTGGTGGCTCGCGGGCCTGACCTTCGTCGCCATGCTCGCCGTCTCGATCGGCCACACCTTCAACTACGACCGCGACTTCCACATCCCCGCGGAAGACGTCGTGAGAACCGAAGCCGAGCGCACGAAGCTTCTGGCAGGACAGGTATGAGAGAATGAGCACCATGCACGCTGAAACAGCCCCTGCCGGGGAAGCCCCCGTCTTCTACTTGAAAGAAGAGCATCACCCGGAAGAGAGCACCATGCTCGGCTTCTGGCTCTACATCATGAGCGACTGCCTGATCTTCGCGGTTCTCTTCGCCACCTTCGCGGTGCTGAGCCAGAGCTATGCCGCCGGCCCCTCGGCGCGGGACCTGTTCGAGCTGCCGGTCGTCGCGGTCAACACCTCGATGCTGCTGCTCTCCTCCATCACCTACGGCTTCGCCATGCTGGAGATGGTGAAGAACAACCAGAACCGCACGCTCTTCTGGCTTGCCGTCACCGGCATCTTCGGCGCGGTCTTCATCTATCTGGAACTCAGCGAGTTCTGGCATCTGATCCAGGAAGGCGCCGGCCCGCAGCGCAGCGCCTTCCTCTCGGCCTTCTTCACGCTGGTCGGCACGCACGGCCTGCACGTCACCGTCGGCATCGTCTGGCTGGTGACGCTGATGGTGCAGGTCAGGCAGCGCGGCCTGATCGCCGCCAACCAGCGCCGCCTGATGTGCCTCAGCATGTTCTGGCATTTCCTCGACGTCGTGTGGATCGGCGTCTTCTCCTTCGTCTATCTGATGGGAGTTCTTCGATGACCCCGAACGCACACACCGACCACGCCGCCGACGGCCACCACGGCCACGGTCACAGCAGCCACGCGGCCGCCCACGGCACGTTCGGCAGCTACATGACCGGCTTCATCCTCTCGGTCATCCTGACGGCCATTCCCTTCTGGCTGGTGATGGCCAAGGTGTTCGACAGCCCCGTCGTCACCGCCGGCCTGATCATGCTGATGGGCGCGATCCAGATCGTCGTGCATATGGTGTACTTCCTGCACCTGAACACGAAATCGGAAGGCGGCTGGAACATGATGGCCTTCGCCTTCACCATGGTCCTCGTGGTGATCGCGCTCAGCGGCTCGCTCTGGGTCATGCACAATCTGAACGTCAACATGATGCCGATGTCTCCCGAGATGATGCGCAACATGCCATGATGATCCGCGCGGGCGGCCGATATCACGGCCGCCCGGTCCCGATGGAGTCCGTGCCGTGAGAGACAGTACCTCCCCCGCCGTTCCCGCCCGCCGGCGGCATTCGGCACTGCGCTTCGGCCTCTGGGCGATCTGCCTCATCGGCCTCAGCGCCGCCTTTCTGGCGCTCGGCGCCTGGCAGGTGGCGAGGCTGCACTGGAAAGAGGCGCTGATCGCCCGCGTCGAGGCCCGCGTCCACGCCACGCCCCGGCCGGCGCCGGGTATCGACGAATGGCAGCGGGCCAATCCCGAGGATTACGAATATGCCCGCGTCCAGGCGACCGGCACCTTCCTCAACGACAAGGAAACCCGGGTCTACGCCGTGACCGATCTCGGCCCCGGCTACTGGGTGCTGACGCCGCTGAAGGCCGATGACGGCACCGTCGCCATCGTCAACCGCGGCTTCGTGCCGACCGACCATCGCGATCCGGCGACCCGCACGGCCGGAGAAATCCCCGGCCGGACGACCGTGACGGGGCTTCTGCGCCTCAGCGAGCCGAAAGGCACGATGCTGCGCTCGAACAAGCCCGGCGAGGAGCGCTGGTATTCGCGCGACGTCGAGGCGATCGCCGCCGCGCGCGGGCTGCAGAATGCGTTTCCCTATTTCATCGACGCGGACGCCACGCCAAACCCCGGCGATATGCCGGTCGGCGGGCTGACGCAGCTCGTCTTCCCCAACAACCATCTGGTCTATGCCATCACATGGTTTGCGCTCGCAGCACTCGGCCTCGGCCTGACCGGCTATCTCTTCTATTCGGAACGGCGCAGCGACAGGCGCGAGGACGAGGACTAACCGGCTGGAAACCGGAGCTGCCAGCGCCGGCCGTCGGTCGTCATCTCCGTGATCGCGAAGGGCTCGACGCCGATCGTCCAGAAGGCCTGCGGCGGCGCGCCGAGAACATGAAGGACGGCGGCGCGGACGACCGTCGCGTGCGTCACCGCCACGCTATGCCCGCGCTCGCCAAGCCGGCCGTCCAGCCAGGCGCCGACGCGTTCGAACACGGAGGAAAACGCTTCGCCGCCATGCGGCGCGGCGGCAAAATCGGTCATCCAGAGCGCCAGGTTTTCCGGCTCCGCGTCGCCGAGGTCGGCGATGCGCCGGCCCTGCCATCGGCCGTAGCCGCATTCGTCGAGGCCCGGCTCGACGATATGGTCCGGGGACAGCGCCATCGCCGTCTGCCGCGCGCGCAGCGCCGGGCTCGTCAAGACGCGGTCGACCGTCCCGAGACGCGGCAGGAGCCGTCCGGCCTCGTTCGCCGCCTTCTCTTCCAGCGCCTCGTCGGCGGGGAAGCGGCCCGCCCGGTTGGCGGGCGTCGGACCGTGGCAGATCAGGCTCAGGCGCCCCTTCATCTCTTGCATCTCCTTCCGCTTCGGCGGGTGTATGCTGAACGCGCCACCGCGCGCCGCGAATTGATTGACATACAACTCTATCGCCAGATATAAACTTGATCCTTGCGGGTGTGGAAGCCGGTGAAATCCCGGCACGGTCGCGCCACTGTAATCGGCAGGCGGTTTTCCTGCCGAGAGTCAGACCCTTCCCGCAAAAAACCTTCCGTTAACGGAACGCGTTATTCTTGGAGGAATATCAGAATGTCCGATACCGCATACGCACCCACTTCCGTCGCGACGCCGATTCCGCTCGGCGAGATCGTGCCGTGGGCTGTCTTTGCCGGCCTGTTGCTGCTGCTCGCGCTCTATTTCATCGGCGCTGAAGAAGGCGCGACCTCGCTGGTTTCCGGCATGTACGTGCACGAATTCGTGCATGACGGCCGTCACCTGCTCGGTTTTCCCTGCCACTAAGGCGCGTCGCGGCCCCTTGGGTCGCTCGTCTTTCGGGTCTTCAATTTGAAGCATGTCCCGGCCCGGAAGCGGTGAGCGCTTTCGGCGGATTTGCTATATGGGGATAGACATATGGTTGGTCGTCTTTTGTTGCGCGGCATGCTGGTCGGCGTGCTCGCGGGTCTTTTGGTTTTCACTCTGGCGCGAATCTTCGGCGAACCGCTGGTCGATCATGCGATCGCCTTCGAGGAGCAGATGTCGCAGGCGGCCGGCGAAGCCGCCGAGCCTGAGATCGTCAGCCGTGCCACGCAGGCGGGCATCGGCCTCCTGACCGCGGTGCTGGTCTATTGCGCGGCCATCGGCGGCATTTTCGCGCTGGTCTTCGCCTATGTGCACGGCCGCGTCAGCCCGTTCGGCGCACGCGCCACCTCCGGCCTGCTCGCGATCGCCGCCTTCGTCGCGATCATCCTGGTGCCGGATATCAAGTATCCCGCCAATCCGCCGGCGGTCGGCAATCCCGACACGATCGGGGCGCGGACGGAGCTGTTCTTCGTGATGATCCTCATTTCGATCGCAGCCCTTTCCATGGCCATCGCGCTGATGCGCGGGCTCGCACCGCGCTTCGGCAAGTGGAACGCGGCCATTCTCGGCGGTGCGGCCTTCCTCGTCGTCGTGGGGCTTGCGCAATATCTGCTGCCCTCGATCAACGAGGTTCCGGAGCAGTTCTCGGCCGTCGTGCTCTGGCAGTTCCGCACCACCTCGCTTGGGATGCACGTCGTGCTCTGGACGGTTCTCGGCCTCGGCTTCGGCGCCTGGGCGGAGCGGCTGCTCGGCGAACGCCCGGCCGCACGCCATGGCAACGCACGCCTGAGCGCGACGCGGGGCTGAGCGAAATTTATGGACGAATGAACGGCCCGGCGGCAAGACAACCGCCGGGCCGTTTCGTTTTCGGACAGGCCCCGTGGATATTTACCCTTCGTAAAGCAGCACCGATAACCGTGTTGGACCCGCGTCCATTAGCGTTTCAAGACACTGGTGCCGTTCTTCACATTCGCTGAACGGCGGAAGATCCCGGCCGGCGGACCCTAGACGGAGGCCGGGATCTTTTTTCCGCAGATGGGGCGGCGGAAGCATCCCGCCGCCATTCGGGCAGGCGACCCCCGATTTTTGCTTGCGCATGGCGATTTTTGTGAGAGAGTTGGTGTGGCCAGAGGCGGCGCCCACAAATCTGGGTTGCTCTTTGCAAACCCGCCATAACAGGAAGCTCCGCCGGCCACGCACATAGACCGATAGCCCATCGCGAGTGCCGCGCCTGAAGGCGAGCGGCACGAAAAGGGCCGCAAGATACCTGCATATCCAGCACTCGATCCAGCGATAACAGTCTCGACTTCGAAGGGGAGGCTCCGATGGTTTCGCTTGAGACAGCAACGCATGCAAGGCCTGCCGCAGCGGCAGGAAGTGCCCTGCCGGCGGAGGAACTGCGCCTGATGGACGCCTACTGGCGGGCATCGAACTATCTTTCCGTCGGGCAGATCTATCTCCTCGACAATCCCCTCCTGAAGGAACCGCTGAAGCGCGAGCACATCAAGCCGCGGCTGCTCGGCCACTGGGGCACGTCGCCCGGCCTGAATATGCTCTACGTCCACCTCAATCGCGTCATCAAGCGCGACGATCTGGAAATGATCTACGTGATCGGCCCCGGACATGGCGGCCCTTCGCTGGTGGCGCACGCCTATCTGGAGGGCACCTATAGCGAGGTCTACCCGAACATCACGCAGGATGCCGAGGGCATGCAGCGGCTGTTCAAGCAGTTCAGCTTTCCCGGCGGCATCCCGAGCCATGTGGCGCCGGAAACGCCGGGCAGCATCCACGAGGGCGGCGAACTCGGCTATGCGCTGAGCCATGCCTATGGCGCGGCCTTCGACAACCCGAACCTCATCGTCGCCTGCGTCGTCGGCGACGGCGAGGCCGAGACCGGGCCGCTCGCGACCGGCTGGCACGGCAACAAGTTCCTCAACCCGGCGCGCGACGGCGCGGTGCTGCCGATCCTGCACCTGAACGGCTACAAGATCGCCAACCCCTGCTTCCTCGCCCGCATTCCGAGGGACGAATTGCAGAAATTCTTCGAGGGCATGGGCTACAAGCCCTATTTCGTGGAAGGCCGCGACCCCGCCGACGTGCACGGGCAGCTTGCCGGCGCGCTCGATGCGGCGGTCGCCGACATTCACGACATCTGGGCCGATGCGCGGAAAAACGGCAAGCTGAAGCGCCCGGCATGGCCGATGATCGTCTTCCGCACGCCGAAGGGCTGGACCTGCCCTGCCGAGATCGACGGCAAGAAATGCGAGGACTACTGGCGCTCGCATCAGGTGCCGATGGGTGAGATGGACAAGCCGGAACATATCCGCATCCTCGAACAGTGGATGAAGAGCTACCGGCCCGACGAACTCTTCGACGATGCCGGCCGGCTGACGCCGGAGGTGGCAGCCCTTGCGCCCGCCGGGCATCGCCGCATGAGCGACAGCCCGCACGCCAATGGCGGCCTCGTACTGCACGACCTGAAGATGCCGGACTTCCGCGATTATGCGGTCGACGTTCCGAGCCCCGGTGCGCCGACGACGGAATCGGCGCGCGTGATGGGCAAGTTCCTGCGCGACGTCATGAAGCTCAATCTGGACTACAAGAACTTCCGCCTGTTCAGCCCGGACGAGAACAACTCCAACCGCTGGCAGGACGTGCTGGAGGTCACCAACCGCTGCTACATGGCGGAGATCTATCCCGAAGACGACCGTCTCTCGCCGGATGGCCGGGTGATGGAGGTGCTCAGCGAGCATCAGTGCCAGGGCTGGCTGGAGGGCTACCTGCTCACCGGGCGGCACGGCTTCTTCTCCTGCTACGAAGCCTTCATCCACATCATCGATTCGATGTTCAACCAGCATGCCAAATGGCTGAAGGTCTGCAATCACATCCCCTGGCGGCGGCCGATCGCCTCACTCAACTATTTCCTCAGTTCGCATGTCTGGCGGCAGGACCATAACGGCTTCAGCCATCAGGACCCCGGCTTCATCGACCATGTGGTCAACAAGAAGGCGGACGTGATCCGCGTCTATCTGCCGCCGGATGCCAATACGCTGCTTTCGGTGACGGACCACTGCCTGCGCAGCCGCAACTACGTCAACGTCGTCGTCGCCGGCAAGCAGCCCGCGCCGCAATGGCTGACGATGGACGAGGCCATCAAGCATTGCAGCAACGGCCTCGGCATATGGGAATGGGCGAGCAACGACAGGGACGTCGAGCCGGACGTGGTGATGGCCTGCTGCGGCGACGTGCCGACGCTGGAGACGCTCGCCGCCGTGCAGTTGCTGCGCGAGCATCTGCCGGAGCTGAAGGTGCGCGTCATCAACGTGGTGAACCTGATGAAGCTGCAGCCGGCGGAAGAGCATCCGCACGGCCTCAACGACCGGGACTTCGACGCGCTTTTCACCAAGGACAAGCCGATCATCTTCGCCTTCCACGGCTATCCCTGGCTGATCCACCGCCTCACCTACCGCCGCACCAACCACGACAACCTGCATGTGCGCGGCTACAAGGAAGAGGGCACGACGACGACGCCCTTCGACATGGTGGTGCTGAACCAGCTCGACCGCTTCCATCTGGTGGAGGACGTCATCGACCGCCTGCCGCAGCTCGGCGCGCGCGCCGCCTATTTCAAGCAGGCGGTCCGCGAAAAGCTGATCGAACACCGGCAGTATATCGAGCACCACGGCGACGACATGCCGGAGATCAGCGGCTGGAAATGGGGTGTCCGCGGCGGTTCCGCCGGCGCACGCGGGACGTCGACCGAAGGCGACAATACGTAACCGCGATATCGGCCGGCGGCTGCAACGGCCTCGTCGCGCCCTGGCGCAGCGGCATGAACAATTCTATTGCAGCCACCCGCTTCCGCGCTTTAGAATAAAGGAATATAGCCGGGAATGGGATGACTGGGATATTCTGCGGCGCCGCGCGCCGTTCGTGACCCGCAGACAACGCTGTGGCACCTTGGGGGCTCTGATGCAGACTTTACGAGTGGGCATCGAGGACGTCGTTCATCCGAAGCCCGACGAGATTCACGAGGAACTGGAGCGGATCCTCGCCAGCAGCGAATTTCATGTGCCCGGCCGCGGGCGACGCTTTCTGGAATTCGTCGTCGAGGAAACGCTTGCCGGGCGCTCGGAGTGCCTGAAAGCCTATACGATCGCCCAGGAAGTCTTCGCGCGCGAGGCATCCTTCGACGCGCAGAACGATCCGGTCGTCAGGATCGAGGCCGGGCGCATCCGCCGGGCGCTGGAGCGCTACTATCTCGTCGCGGGCCGCGGCGACGCGGTGGTCGTCACCATCCCGAAGGGCGGCTATGTGCCATCCTTCCGCTATGTCGCGACTGCCGCGCCGCAGGATGCACCCGCCGCCGAAGAACCCGCGGCGCCGGAGCCTGCCCCGCGCCGCATCGTCCATGCTCCCGCCGCGGGCCGGTCGCGCTACCGGTATGCCCTGCCTGCTGCGCTGGCGCTGCTGATCGCCGCTGCCCTGCTGCATGGGCCGCTCGCACAGCCGCCGGTCTCCGTGCCGGGCAGCGACGGCGCCCGGACGAAGGTCGTCGTCGAACCCTTCATCGACATCGGCGCGGAGAGTGCTGCGCCGAAGATCGCGCAGGGACTGATGGACGAGGTGATCGGCCAGCTTGCCGGGTCCAAGGAGATCGTCGTCCTTGCCAGGCAGGACGGAACGGCGGAGGCAACGCCAACGACCCGGCTCTTCGCGCTGCAGGGAAGCGTGTGGACGGAAGGAGAGAAGCTCCGGATGATCGTCCGTCTCGTTCGCGCGGAAGACGGCGCCGTCCTCTGGGCGAACAGCTACGACGCGGATCTTGGCGCGCAGGCCGCACTTCAGGTTCAGGCCGACACCGCCCAGCGCATCGCGACGGCCATCGAGCGCCTTCTCTCCGGCTTGCCGCCGCCGGCATGACCGCCACGCCGGCGGTCCGTTTCGCACATGCGTAATATACCGTATACTACCCTTGCCTGCCGCCCGTCTTATTGCTCTGGCCTGCGTGATCGCCGTATCATTCGCAGGAACGTTGGAGGATATGGTGATGACTGCAACCGGACCGACCACCCACGATCCCATGACCAGCGCCGATGCGCTTCGCAAGCGCGCGCTCGAGCTGCAGATGCTCGAAATGGAGCGCGAAGCGAAGATCAAGGCGCGCGAAGCGGAAAAACACGCCGAATTCGTGGAAGACTTCTTCCGCAAGCAGATCGACGATCACGAGCTTGCGATGATCAAGCGGCTCGTGATGAAGGCGGCCGCCGACGGCAAGTTCGAGGCGATGATCTACAGCTTCCCGTCGAGCTTCTGCACCGACAGCGGACGCGCGATCAACAATCACCTCGACGGCTGGCAGGAAACACTGCAGGGCAAGGCGAAGGAACTGCTGGAGCTTTTCGAGGAACGCGCAAGGCCCGAAGGCTACGGCCTGAAGGCGCTGATCATCAATTTCCCGGACGGCATTCCGGGCGATGTCGGCTTCTTCCTCACCTGGGAACCGCCGGTCGAATGACCGCTGCCTGCGGGGCAAGGGCCGCAGCCGTCAATGCGGCTTCGGCCTGCCCGCGCCGGAATGCTTCAAGACCACCACCTTGGACCTCGACAACGCCTCGTCGATCTCGCTGACGAGCGCGTCGACGAGGCTTGCATATTCCAGCCGCCGCGTTTCGCGCACATGGTCCGGCAGCCGCTCGACATGATCCAGCGTATCGATCGCCGCGGCCAGATCCTCGCACATGCTGCGAAAGCTTTCATCCTCCTGGAAGAGCTGCCGCACCGTCTCCGCCTGATCGGGGAACCGCGTCTCGACATAGCCGAGCGCGGATAGCGGCGTCGAATTGCTCTCTCCCCTTGTCATCGCCCGCCCTCGCCGTCACATTTGCGTCAAGCAGATTTAATGATTATATTGCAAAGGCTTAAACCCGCGACGTAAGTTACGCGAGCCTACGCGCCAGCCGCCCATCGAACGGGCCGCCGCACGCTCTACCTCGCCATCCGGACAACCGGACCTTGCGGCCTGCGCCGACGACACGCCTTCGCCGCGCGCCATCCGCCCGCCCAACCCTGAAAAACAAGGAAGCTCCACGGCCCCGACCAAGACCGCGGCCGATAGATGTTACGTGATGCTACGGGCATTTCGCACCGGGCGGGTCTAGTATTTCTCATAACTGCGACCGATGGGCTCGGTCAGACGCAGCCGAGAAGGAGGGACCGTGTTTCTCGATTATTTCGCGCTCGGGGTGCTGCTCTTCGTCGGGGTCACGCTCTTCTATGCGGTGATCGCCATCCACGACATTCCGCATCTGATCGCCAAATCGCGCAACCACCCGCATCAGGACGCCATCCATGTGGCGGGCTGGGTGAGCCTCTTCACCCTGCACGTCATCTGGCCGTTCCTCTTCATCTGGGCCACCCTCTACCGCGAGGATCGCGGCTGGGGCATGCGGCCGGACGGCACGCTGCCCGACAAGGCCGAGGCCAATGCCGAAATCGCCCGCCTCCACGCACGGATCGCGGACCTCGAATCCCAGGTGACGGAGAAGGAGAAAGCCTGATGGATCTGCTTCTCATACTGACCTATGCGGCGATCTGCTGGGTGATCTTCAAGATCTTCCGCATCCCGGTCAACCAATGGACGCTGGCGACCGCCGTGCTCGGCGGCATCGTCCTGATCGCCGGCCTTCTGCTCCTGATGAGCTACAATCACCCCTATTCCAGCGACGGACGCATCTATTTCACCTCGGCTCCCGTCATTCCGGTGGTCGGCGGCCAGGTGATCGAGGTGCCGGTGACGCCGAACGCGCCGCTGAAGAAAGGCGACGTGCTTTTCCGCATCGATCCGCGGCCCTATCAATACGCCGTCGACCAGAAGCGCGCATCGCTCGCCGAGGCGGAGCAGACGGTGCGGCAACTGAAGGCGGCGCTCGATGCCGCCGAAGCGGCGGTCAAGGGCGCGGAAGCCTCGCGGGACCGGTCGCTGCAGGCCTTCGAGAAATTCCAGGCATCGAACGAGAACGCCAAGTCGAGCGGCAAGGGAGCGGTCTATTCCGAGCTTGAAGTCGAGAACCGGCGCGGCATCTACCTGACGGCGCAGGCCGCCGTCGACACCGCCAGCGCGCAGGCGGCGCAGGCAAGGCTCGCCTACGAATCCGAGATCAACGGCACCAACCCGACGGTCGCGCGGCTGCAGGCGGAGCTGAGCAACGCCCAATACGAACTCGACCAGACCACGGTGCGGGCGCCGACCGACGGCTACGTGACGCAGGTCTTCCTCCGCCCCGGCATGATGGCGAGCCCGCTGCCGCTCAGGCCGGTGATGGTCTTCATCAACAGCGAGGACCGGATGCTGGCGGCGGCCTTCATCCAGAATTCGCTGCAGCGCGTGCGCGTCGGCGACGAGGCCGAAGTGGCCTTCAGGGCCGTGCCCGGCAAGATCTTCAAGGCGCGCGTCCAGGAGATCATCGACGTCATGGCGCAGGGCCAGCTACAGCCGGGCGGCGCGCTGATCGATCCGCAAGCGCCGGAGCGCGCGGCGCCGGGCCAGACGCTGGCGCGTATCGAGCTGCTTGAGAATACCGACCAATACCAGTTGCCGGGCGGCGTGGTCGCCGAGGTCGCCGTCTATACCGACCACTGGCATCACGTCGCGGTGCTGAGGAAAGTGCTGCTGCGCATGAGCAGCTGGATGAACTACGTCTTCCTCGAGCATTGAACCACAGGGCGAACGAGAGAACGGGCAAAGCAGCAAGGAGTGCGCGGTGTCGGGCAGTCTTCCCATGTTCCGGGGGCTTGCCGGTTTCAATCGAGACTGGCTGAAGAGCGATATTCCGGCCGGACTGTCGATCGCGGCGGTCGGGCTGCCGAGCGCCATCGCCTATCCGGCCATCGCCGGCCTGCCGCCGGAAACCGGCATCTATGCCAGCATCGTCGGCCCGATCGCCTATGCCATCTTCGGCCCCTCGCGCCTGCTGGTCGTGGGACCTGATGCCGGGACGATGACGGTCCTTGCCGCCGCGATCGGCATCGTGATTGCCGCCGATCCCTCGGCGGGAACCGACCGCCTCGCCATCGCCTCGGCCATCGCGCTCGGCGTCGGCATTCTCTGCCTCGTCGCGACGGCGCTGCGGCTCGGGGTGCTGGCGAGCTTCCTCTCCCGTCCAATCCTCGTCGGCTTCTTCGCCGGCGTGTCGCTCTCGATCCTCGTCGGGCAGATCGGACGCTTCACCGGCGTCAAGATGGAGGCGGACGGGCTCTTGCCGGCGATGTACGAAATCCTGTCGAAAGCCGCCCTGATCGACTGGCCCTCGCTTTTCTTCGGGCTGGCGATGCTCGCGCTGCTGTGGCTCCTCAAGGCCGTCCGTTTCCGCATCCCCGGCCCCGTCGTCGTGGTGGTGGTTTCCGTCGTTCTTTCGGCAATCTTCGATTTCCGCGGCCACGGGATCGCCGTCGTCGGCAATATTCCGCGCGGCCTGCCGCAGCTGTCGCTGCCGGTGTTCGCGCAGATGCCGCTCGACAAGATCGTGCTCGGCTCGGCGGCGGTCTTCCTGGTCAGCTTCGGTTCCGGCATCGTCGCGGCGCGCAGCTTCGGCGCCCGCACCGGCAGCGAGGTGGATGCGAACCAGGAGCTGATCGGCCTTGGCGCCGCCAATATCGTGCCCGGACTGTTCGGCGCCTTTCCGATCAGCGTTTCGGATTCGCGCACGGCGATCAATCTTGCAACCGGCGGCGTCTCGCAGGTCGCCGGCCTCGTTTCGGCGGCGACGCTGGTGGCGGCGCTGGTCTTCCTGCACAGCGCGCTGCGCATCCTGCCGCTGCCGGCGCTCGCGGCGATCCTCGCAAGTGCCGCCATCAGCCTCATCGACGTGAAGGAGCTGAAAAAGATCTGGCGGATCAGCCGCATGGAGTTCGTCTTCGCGCTGATCGCCATGGGCGGCGCAATCAGCTTCGGCGTGCTGAACGGCGTGATCATCGCGGTTGCCGCAACCCTCGTCTATCTCATCCGCAAGACCATGTTTCCGGCCGACAGCCTGCTCGGCCGCATCGATGGGCGCGACGGCTTCTTCGATCTGGCGAGCCACCCGCAGGCCCATCCCGTCGAAGGCTTCACCATCGTCGCGGTGCAGGGCAGCCTGCTGTTCTACAATGCCGATCATGTGCGCCTGCGGCTGCTGGCCATCATAGGCGGCCTCGGCGCCGACAGCCGCTACCTCATCCTCGACGCCAGCGCCATCACCCAGATCGACAGCACCGGCGCGGCGGCGCTCGAAGACGTGGTGGAGGCCTTGGCGGAGCGCCGGATCATTTTTGCGATCACCGACCTTAACGAGGAAAGCGTGGCCCTGCTCGACCGCGCCGGCGTCGCGCGCTCGATCGGCGCGGAGAACTTTTTCAACGGAAGGCAGGAAGCGCTGCAGGCGCTCTCCCACAGGATCACGACTGCCGAAAGACCTTGAGAAAAGCAGAACGGAGGGAACAGCGATGGACGATGTCGACGAACTGAAGCCCGAAGATGCGGGCGAGCACAAGGGCAAGGACAAGAAAAGGAAGAAGTCCTGGGACTACGAGAAGGAGATGAAGCGGCTGCAGATCGAGCTTGCGCATCTGCAGGCATGGGTGAAGAAGTCCGGCGCCCGGATCGTCATCCTCTTCGAGGGGCGCGACGCCGCCGGCAAGGGCGGGATGATCAAGCGCATCACCGAAAAGGTCAGCCCGCGCATCTTTCGCGTCGTCGCCCTTCCTGCGCCCACCGAGCGGGAGAAATCGCAGATCTTCATGCAGCGCTACATCGCCCATCTGCCCGCCGCCGGCGAGATCGTGATCTTCGACCGGAGCTGGTATAACCGCGCCGGCGTCGACCGCGTCATGGGCTTCAGCCCGGAGAAGCAGGTCCAGCGCTTCCTCGAACTTGCGCCCCGTTTCGAGGCCGCGATCGTCGAGAGCGGCGTGATCCTGCTGAAATATTTCCTGACCGTCAGCGAGGAGGAGCAGGAGAAGCGCTTCCGCCGCCGCATCGACGACCCGACGCGGCAATGGAAGCTGAGCCCGATGGATGTGGAATCCTACCAGCGCTGGTGGGACTACACACGCGCCTATGACGAGATGCTGCGGCGGACGGACAGCAACCACGCCCCCTGGTGGATCGTGCCCTCCGACGACAAGGAGCGCGCGCGGATCAACTGCATCTCGCACCTGCTGCAATCGATCCCCTACGAGCGCGTGAAGTTCAACGCCCCGCATCTCGGCAAGCGCCAGAAGCGCCCCTCGGACTATATCGACGACGAGACCATCCGCCATATCGTGCCCGACACGGCGGGATAGCGGGAACGGACGCGCTAGTCGCGCCGTAGACGCTCGACGCTCGCGATCGCCTCCCTGGCGGCAACGTTCGAATGCGGGATATATTCGAATTTTCCCTGCCGCCCGATGCAGAGCACACCCTTTTCGGCGAGGGCCGCCACGAAGGCATCGCGCCGCGGCTTGAAGCCCTTTTCGGGGACCGGATAGGCATTGGCGAGCAGCGTGCTGCCGACCAGCACCAACTCGCCGTCAACGATCTTCAAGGCCCTGAGATGCGACGCGACATCGGCAAGCGCCGCTTCGGCATCCGGCGCGCTGCCGCCGGGCGGCACGCATATCTCCACCGTGAAATAGCGCGGCTCGGCCCCGGCGGGCCGGTAGAAATCCGAGTGGACGGTGATCCGCTTCCAATAGCCCTGCTTGTGGAAATTATAGAGCACGGAGCAGGCCGGCGCCCATGTGCCGCGGAGGAGGACGTAGAGGCTGAGGAGTGCCACGGTGGGCAACTCCGTTTCCGGCAGGCGACAGAGCCGCGACATGTCGCTGAGCGGAATGCTCGAGACCAGTTGCCGGCCGACATAATTTCCGGACGACGCCTGAAGGCGGCAGAGAGGGCCTTCGGTTTCGACGCCGAGGATCGCATCGCCGAAGCGGAAGGTCACGCCCTTGCGCTCGAGCGTATCGATCACCGGGCCGTAATAGCGCGCAAAGCCGCCCGGCAACCGCACCAGCGTCGCGCCGGCGGGGCGCTTCGCCGTCTGGAACCTTCGCAGCAGCCGGCGAAGGCGGTGGCGGATCGAGGTTTCCCGCGCCAGCCACTGCATCCGCTTCAGCGCGAAGTCGAGATCGATCATCGATGCGTCCATGCCGAAGAGGCGCTTGATATAGAGATCGAGGCCGACGCGGCGATAGAGCACGTCGCCGATGCGCGAGCGCGCATAGCTCCCGGCATCATGATCGCGGCCGGGGTGCAGCCGCCCGCGCACGAGGCTGGAAAAGGCGCGCAGAAAATCGCCGGCGCCGCGCACGCCGTCGATATGCCAGTCGAAGGGATAGTCGCCGACCGCGCCGTTGGTGCAGATCTTCTTGACCCCGACATTCATCGCGCGGCATTTCGGCAGCAGTTCCGGAAACTGCCGGAACTGCTCGTCGCTCGAATTGAAGTAGATCGAGCCGATGTCGAATTCCATTCCGTCGATGACGCGGGAACGGTGATTGCCGCCCGGCTCCGGATAATGCTCGATGACGAGGATCGACTTGCCGCCCTCGCAGAGGTTTTTTGCCGCCGTCAGGGCAGAGATTCCGCAGCCGAGGATGATGTAATCGTAGATGGCCGTCGCCGGGTCCTGGCGTTCCATTTTGCGTCCATATCCAGCATGACATCAAATCGTTGAAGGCTTTGAAGACAGCGGGCGCCTTTATACAATCGGCCACATGTATTAGCAATTACGCAATAATAATGCGCGCGTCCGGTTTCGGCGGCGGCGAGCCTCACCCCGACGAAGCACGTCGCGGGCCATCCCTATTGTCCCGGCCTGTTTGGTGGTATTCACTATGAAGGATAGGGCTTCCTGAACACCGTTGCAGAAGGAATGGCGGAAGCATGCTCGCAGCTCTGGCCGTCGCCGGCCTCATCGCATTTGCTTCGGGATTCGTGTTGCGGATCGGCGCGTTCGCGATCTTCGCGCTGATGACCGCCGCGCTCTATTTCTGCCTTCTGATCCATCAAAATCACGGCATTCCCGCGGCTCTGGGCTTTGCCGTCCTGTTTGCCGCCGTCATGCAGGTCTGCTACGCGATCGGCGTTCTCTTTCCCTCGCTGATGTCGCGCACGACCGGCCGCCGCCTGCCCGCGAGAGGCCAGCCGGCCGAGCCTCGGGACGGCAGCCGCCGCGGAAACACGCGCCCGCTATAGCCGCTCACGCTAGCGGTCGGCGGTTCCTTCCGCAGTCAGGGCGGCGGTGCCGCCGGGGGACGTCGAGCCGGTTGCGCTCAGGTCCGTTGCATCCGGCTGCGCCGTATCCACCTCGATCAGGTCCCGCGGCTGGACCGGCATGTCGGCCGTCGCATCGACCGTCTGCTGCTTGCCGTCGCTTCCCGTCCTGACGATCTGCAGGCGGATCGTCCGATCCGCCTGATGGCGGTCGTCGAGGAGCTGCTTGTCCTGCTGCCGGTCCGCCTCGTCGATCAGCGCCTGCGAGATGCGCGTATCGAGGTTGGATTTGGCGATATCCTGATTGACGTCGTTGAGGTCGCTCTGGATCTGCGAGTTGCGGGAATTGAGGACATCGGCGGCGTCCCGCTTGTTTTCCTCCAGCGACTGGCGCGAGCTGACGACCTGGAATTCGAGATCGAGCAGCTTGCTTTCGGCGTCGGAAACGCTCTGATCAAGCGTGAGGCGCCGCGAACTGAGGCTCAGGCCCTTGTCGACCAGCGAGCTTACGGTTCCAAGCTCCTTCTGCAGAAGCGCGATCTGGTGCTGCTGGGTCTCGATCTTGTCCTGCAGCGTATCGATGCTGTGGCTGTAGAGGTCGGTCAGCCCGTCGGCGGCGGCAAGCTTGCTCTTCAGCTCCACCCGGCGCAGCTTCATGAGGTTCAGTTCCTCCGAATAGAGCGCGTCGGCGCCTTTGACGCCGGCAAGCATCGGCGGCATGTCGAAGCTTTCCTTGTCCTCCATCTCGGCCTTGAGGCGGGCCTGCCGCATCATCAGCGTGTGGAGGTCGATCTGCGCATTGCCGAGCGTGCTGGCCGCCTGGATGCGGTCGCGCTCGTAGCGGGCGCCGAGATTTTCCTGCGTCCGCTGAAGCCCGCCGGCAAGGCTGATCGCCTTCATCACCGTCAGCCCCGGCACGTAGGGATAGGGACCCGGCTTGTCGACGCCGCCGACGAGATAGACCGGCCCGTACTGGGCGATCTCCACGGAGGCGTAGGGCTTGCTGGAGAGGCCCGCATGTTCCTGCAGCAGGCCGGAAATCTTCGCCGCCAGCTCCTTCGTCGTGCAGCCGACGGCCGGCACCTCGCCCACGAGCGGAATCGACACTTCGCCGGCGTCGTTGACGAGGAAGGTGCCGTTCAGGACGTCCCAATCCTTGAACTCGCCCTCGCCGGACTGCCATTCGACGACGCGAAGCGCGATCCGGTCCTCCGAGACGAGACGGTAGGGATCGGCCCTGGCGGAAAATGCGGTCAACGCCAACGTGATCGCGGGAGCGAAGCAGAATACGATGGCAGACGTTTTTCTTCGGATACGGGTCATGGGATACCCTCTCTTTCTTGCCTAGGATGTGGCGCTGCGATGGAGCCGGGAGGCCGGCAGAAGGAACGAGAGCAGCCATTCAAGCGCTCCCGAGACGGGTGACGGCAGCGCGCCGCAGAGGCGGCGCAGCAGCACGGCGTCCCGCGGATCGATTGCGCCGAGGAGCCGCAGAGCCGCCGCATAAACGAGGCCGGCGAGCAGGATGGCCGCAACAAGGCCGGCCGCGCCGGCGAGCAGGCTGACGACGGCAAGGGCTGAAAGCGCGGCGGCAAGCGAGGCCAGCAATATCCTTGCGAGCGAGCGGAAGGGATAGGAGAAGCCAAGCCCGCGCGTGATGAACCACAATCCGAAGCCAATCATCGCAAGCTGGGTCACCGTGCGGCAGATCGCGGCGCCGAGAAGGCCGAGGCTCGGGATCAGCGCGAAGCCCAAGGCCGCGGAGAGGGCGGCGCCTACGAGCGACGACCAGAAGATGAAATCGCTGCGGCCGACGGCGTTGACGAGATGCGTGCCGATGACCGTCGAGATCGAGAAGCCGGCGGCGGCGACGATGATCATCGAAGCGGGCGCGGCGGCGGCGAAATCCGGGCCGTAGAGCAGCGGCAGCAGCACCCGGACGACCGCCGCCATGCCGAAGCAGGCGGGAAAGGCGATAAGCGCGAGGAGGCGCGTGCCGCTTTCGAAGGCGGTCTGAAGACCCTGCCGGTCGTTCTTCCCATGCTTTTCGGAGAGCATCGGCAGGAAGGCACCGGTCAGGAGCAGCGGCCCCTGCGACGCGAGCGCCGAGAGCGCCAGCGCCACGCTGAAAAGCCCCACCTCCCGGAAGCCCCAGAAGCTCTGGAGAAAGAGGATTTCCATGCGCGACCAGACGAAGGTGTTGCAGACGTTCGCCGCCCAGGAAAAACGGGCATAGTGGCGGGTCTGCCGGGTCAGGCGCGGGGAAATCCCGCCGCCGCGCATGAGCAACCGGGCGGCGGCGGCGGCCAGAAAGAGCTGGCCGGCGAGATAGCCGCCGATCGCGCCCGGAACGCCGAAAAGCCGGCTGCCCAGAAAGACGCAGACGATCTGCGAGACCATCGACAGCGAGGTCAGCGCCGCCAGGCCAACGAACTTCTGCGAGCCGCGCAGATAGGCCGTGCCGAAGAGTGCGAAGGACTGGAGCAGGACGAGGGCCGCGACGAGCAGCACGAGCCGGACCGCGCCGCCCGGACTTGCGTCGTGGAACACCCGTTCGGCCACCGCGCGCAGCGATCCGCCCGGCACGGCGGCAAGGGCCGCAACGACGGCGAGAGCCAGCAGATTGTAGAGGAGCAGGCTGCGGACGAGCCTTCCCGGCAGGGCGTCGATGGCGCCGCCGTCGTTTCGCCCCTTCAGATCCGGCAGGAAGCGGCTGACCGTCAGCGCCATGCCGCCGTCGACGACCGGCGTGACGATCAGCGCCAGCCAGACGGCGAAAGCGACGATGCCGGCACCCTCGACACCGAGCGTCTTTGCGACGACAACACCGCTGACGAAGGTCGCGAAGACGGTGGAAAGCCCGGCAATCGCAGAATACATCGACATTTTTGCAAACGTTACGGCCATATTACTCTCCGTTCCGCTGCAGTTTATTATAAATATTTTCAGATAAACTATTTTTTACTATAAATATATTCTCAATTGATGATATAAGTATTCCGGATATCGGATTTGAGGAGGTATGCCCATGGGCTCGAACTTCGCAGTACCGACCTTCACCTTTGCGGTCTCGCTCGCCGCCGGCATCGGCGCCTTCACGGCGCAAGCCTTGGCCGCCGAACCGGCCGCCATCGATCCCGACAAGTTCAAGCTGGTCTTCGACGAGAGTTTCGACCGGCTCGACGTTTCCGCATGGGGGCCGAACACGCGATGGATCGCCCATACGCCGTGGAACGGCGATTTCGGCAATGCGCGCTTCGTCGATCCGAAGGGGGATTTCCCCTTCAGCGTCCGCGACGGCGTGCTGACGATCACGGCGCGCAAGACGGACAAGGGGTGGCAGTCGGGACTGCTCGCCTCGACCGACCCGAAGGGGAACGGCTTCAGCCAGCGCTACGGCTATTTCGAAATGCGGGCGCGCTTTCCCGCCGGCGAAGGCGTGTGGCCGGCATTCTGGCTGGTCAGCCGCGGCGACGTCAAATCGGTGGAGGTCGATGTCGTCGAGCACTACGGCCATCTCCCCGGCCGCTATACGGCGTCGCTGCACATCTGGGACCGCAAGGACCCGAAGCTGACGAAGTCGTTCCACCAGTGGGTGAACGTCCCTCCCGGCACGCTCTCGAACGACTTCCACACCTACGGCGTCTCGGTCGACCCGCAGCAGACCCGCTATTACTTCGACCGGAAGGAGGTGTGGTCGATCGCCACGCCGCAGGAGCTGACGCTGCCGCTCACCGTGCTTCTCGACCTCGGCCTCGGGGCCGGCTGGCCGATCGACCAGGCGCCCAACCCGTTCTCCATGCAGGTGGACTACGTTCGCGCCTGGGCCTTTCCCCCAGCACAATAGAGCGGGCCGGTTCATCGCGCGGCCCTCTCGGCAATCGTCACGAGCTGGTCCATCTGGCGGCCGATGTCGAGTTCCGGCCGCGCGGCGTGGGCAAAGGCCGCCTCGCGCTTTTCGCGATAGACCGCCGTGTCGCCCCAGAGCGAGCGCAGGCAGGCCGCCCATATCTCGATCGGATCGTCGCGCCGCAGCAGGATGCCGCCGTCTCCGACCGCCTCCGGCAAGCCGCCGGAATCGCTTGCCAGCACCGGTATGCCGCTGAACTGCGCCTCCGTCGCCACCCGCCCCCAGGTCTCGCCCCACTGGCTCGGAACGAGGAGGACGCGCGTCTGGCGATAGATGGCCGCCATGTCGTCCGTGCGCGCCACGAGGCGGACATTCGGCAGCGCACCCACCTGACGCTGAAGGTCGGCCTCCTCGGCTGCCGACAGCGGCCAGCCGCGAACGAAGAGAAACGGAATATCCGCACAGACGCGCGCGACCGCGAGCGCCAGGTCGACGCCCTTGACGCCGACCGGATTGATGAAGGTGACGAACCGCCCCTCGCCCGGTGTGCGGTAAAGCCCGGCCTCGAAGATCGGCGGAATGACCGCGGGCGCGATGCCGAACTTCGCCAGGAAGCGCCCCGCGGTGAAGCGCGAATTGGCGATATAGGCCGAGAAGGGCAGCTCCGCCCCGCTCGCCGGCCAGGATTTCCCGCCGGAATCGAATTCCAGGCCGTGGAAATAGGCGACACTGGCGATCCCTCTCGCCGCGAAGGTGCGCCCCATCTCCACCATGTTGCCGTTCTGGATCACCACCACCTTCGGAGGTGCCAGGCCGCGAATATCCTTCCACGGTCGCAGCGAGCGATAGACGCTGTAGCCGAGCGAGTTGTCGAGCGCGACGTCGCTGAAGCGGACGCGGCTTGCGACGAACTGGCGGGCGCCGAAAGCATCCCTCAGGGACAGTTTCGACAGCACGGCGGTCGGATAGCCGCGCTCGTTGAGCTTGAGCGCGGCCTGATGGGTGTTGATCTCCAGGCCGCCGACGATCTGCGGCAGATGCGGCGTGCCGCTGGCAAGCAAGAGCGTCATGGGATCACGCACCTTGCGACGGGGTTTGCTTCGGGGTCATGAAAAGCCACTCCTGAACGCCGGTGCGGCGCTCATGCATGAGTTCGACGGCCGTGCCCGGCATCCATCGGGCGAGGCGCGGCAGCGTGGCGGCGGGAAAGTCCCTCAGCGTCCTCGGCCGGGCGTAGACGGATCGAATGTCATGGGTCTCTCCGAAACGCTGGAGAAGCAGGGCGGTGCAGCCGGGCGACAGGCCATCATGGGTTTCGACCAGAATATCGGCGGCCCCAAGCTCGGGGATGCGGCGGTTGTCGAGCAGCTCCTTTTCGCCGCCCTCGATATCGCAGAGCACCAGCCGCCGTCCGGAGGCGGAGGCGAGCGCGGCACTGAGATCGGCCGGCGCGCAGAAGCCTTCCAGCCGCACCCGGTCCGACACGCCGTTCAGGCGCGCGGCACGCCAGAAAAGATCGTGGTGCTCCTTCAGCGTCTCGAAGCCGATGACGTGCACCTCCGGCATTCGCCGCGCCAGCCCGATCGCGTAATAGCCGTCGGCGACGCCGATATTGATGATCGCCGAATAGGGCGTCTCGACGATCGTCTCGATCACCTCGTGCAGTTCGAGTTCCTGCGTTCCGAGCAGATAGCCGAGAAGGCGACGGCTGGAGACGGGGCTGAGCTGCATCGCCATGCCCTCGAAGGGACCCGAGAGCACCCGGTTTCCGGCGCTGTGGCGCACGATGGCGCAGGCCAGATGCCAGCGCGGGGCGACCAGCCAGCGCGCCGGCGCCCGGACGGCTTCCGGCAGGCGCCGGTAGGAGCGATAGGCCTTCATCGCCAGCGGATTGGTTTCGATCGCATTCCAGGTTGCATGCCGCATGGTCTCATCTCCCTACGATCTTGAGTGCGCATGGCGGGCGGCAGGATCGCGTCTGCCGATGCGCGCGAAATTCAGCTCGATGACGTGATGGATGGCGTAAGCCGCAGCGACGGAGCCCACATAGGCGGCGAGGATGAAGAGAAGCGAAGGCTGCCTTCCGAAGGCAAGCCACCAGACCTTTTCCACCGCGACGACCGCGAAGAAATGAAAGAGGTAGAGCGAATAGGATATGTCGCCGAGATGGCTCGCCACGCCGGCAAGCCCCGATCCCTGAGACTGCCGTCCGAAGATGCAGGCGGCGGCGATGACAGCGCAGACGCCCCAGGCGGCGAACTGCCAGCCGATCGGCAGCGGAAAACCCGACCTGCCGGCCATGAAGACCAGAGTGCAAAGCGCAAGCAGGCCGCCGGTCACCGCTATCGGGTGCTTCACGCGCCCCTGCCAGCGGCCGTTCGCGGGCAGAAGCCCGAGGAACGCGCCGAGCGCGAAGAGCAGAAGAAGCGGATCGCTCCAATAGGTGAACAGGGTGTGCGGCGGGCCGGTATCGGCCAGCGGCTTGAAGACCGCACCGAGGGCGACCAGCGCAAGCAGCGTGGAAAAAAGCACGGCAAGGCCGAGCCTGCGGGCAAACAGCAGCGCGCCCGCGAAGATCAGGTAGAAGAACATCTCGTAATCGAGCGTCCAGCCGACGCCGAGAAGGGGACGCATATACTCGCCGGGCGATACGGATATCGGCACGAAGAAGAGGGACGCCGGCACCGCCCAGGGGTCGACGACGCCGCCCTTGTGATAGCGCAGCGTGATTTCGAGCAGCGTCGCCGTCCAGTAGAGCGGGACGATGCGCATGATGCGTTTCAGGAGAAAATCCGACGCCGCGCCCGGTTGCCCGAATTGTCCGTCGGTCTTGGCGATCATGATGTAGCCGCTGATCACGAAGAAGATCGCGACCGCCTGCGCGCCGGCAAATTCCGCAAGCGGGACGAAGGCGCCGGGCGCATTGCTCCATTCGAGCTGGCGCAGATAGGCGTGGTCCGCCACCACGATGCTCGCGGCGACGCCGCGCAGGATCTGGAGCGTGTGAAACTTGCTCATGCCGCTTCACCTTTCAAAGGTTGGACGACCGACACGAAACCGCAGCCGCCGCATGAAGCCTTCACATCCCCCAGACTGTTTCAGCCTTCCGTTTTCGGCGCATTCCGGCCGGAATGCTCTCTAGAAGCGGAGGGCGCGCGACGGCGCCAGCCGCTGGGTCAGAAGATCGAGCACCGCCCGAAGATTGCCGGAGAGGCGGCCGCGCCGGTCCACCGCCCTCTCGCCGCGAAGCGTTCCCACGACGTTCGCCGCAAAATTCCGGCTCATGTGGAAGACCCCCTTTCTCCAGGAGCAGGTGCCCTTGGCGATCAGATAGCAAGGGTTGGCGATCTGCGAGTAGCCGAGCCGCATGCCCGGCTGCCGGGCAGACTTGACGCCGAGATGGACGCCCCGCGCCGCGGCGACCCGGACGATCGAACCGTGAGGCGCGAGCCGCCGGCTGAAATCGACATCCTCCAGCCAGGCATAGAGCGGCAGCACCTCGTCGAAGCGAAGGCCGTGCGTCCGCACCGTCTCCAGCCGCACCGCCATGTTGCAGCCGTAGCCGTTGTAGACGGCAATGACCGGCGATGACGCCGGCGCCGGCGGCCGGGCGAGATGCCGCTGCGCCTCCTCTATCGACAGAGCCGCACCCAGCACCCCGTCGGCGACGACCGCACCCGTCGTCATGACCACGTCGGGACGGGCGGCGAATACCGCCTCGGTCTCGGCGAGGTAATCGGGCGCCATGACGAAGTCGTCGTCGAGAAAGAGGAGGAGGTCGAGATCGCCGGCCGCGTCCAGCAGCCGGTTGCGCTGGCGCGGCAGGCCTCGGGACCCGAGGACCAGCGCGATGCCGGGACAGGCGTCATGCAGGCCCTCGACGTCCTCCGGCCCCGGCGAGCAGACGAGGACGGCGTCGGGCGCCCTGCCCTGCGCTTTCAGGAGATCGACGGTTTCCCGCACGACCTCGGCCCGCCCGGCCGTCGCGATGGCGATGCCGATACGGAAGGGTCTCGCGGCCGGCATCCTATCGCTCCTCCGCCGTCTGCGGCTTGCGGGCGAAGGCCCAGACCATGACCGGGAAATCCGGCTCGTTCTTCAGCGATCCGAGAAAGCCGGCCTTCGGCCAGCGCGCGAAATTGGCGCGAACACAGGTGCGGTTGCCCCATGACTTCGTGGCGATATGATCCTCGGGAAAGCCCGCCTCCTGCAGCAGGCAGGAGAGGCCGGTTTCGGTCCAGCGGTTGCAGTCGATGGGCGAGGCGTGGACGCGCAGCAGGAAGGGTGTGGCGATGATGAAATGCCCGCCCGGACGCAGCATGGCATAGACGTTGCGCGCCGCGCGCTGCGGCCATTTCAAATGCTCGAAAACCTGATCGGCGACGATCAGATCGAAGCGCTCGGGCAGCGTCTCGCTGCAGATGTCGAAGCCCGGATATTGGGTCGCGCGGTAGGACCTGAAGATGAATTCGCGCCGCCACTGCACACCGCCGGAAACTTCCAGCGTGTCGAGCCTTTCCGGCCCAAGCCCGCGGATGAAGGCGAAGGCGTCGCGATAGAGCATCACGCGCACCCAGTCGTCGGTCTCGTAGCCGATCGACTGCAGCGTTCTCCTCAGGCGATCCTTGAGTTCCGGCCGGTTTTGCCAGTGTAGATTCATGACCGGTTTCCCTGCTTTTTCGGTGACGGGATGGCGTTGAGAACGACGCCGACGACCATGGCGCCGACGTCGCGCAGGGCGTCGGCGACGGTGTCGAGCGCGTCGACCGATGTCCTGCCGTATCGAACCACCAGCACCGAGCCGTCGAGGTGCGGCGCGATCGCCTTGGCGTCGGCCGAATCCGGCATCGAGGGCAGGTCGACGAGAACGAGGTCGAAATGCTCCTTCAGATCGGCGAGATCGAAGGAGATCCGCTCCGAGGCGATGCGTTCGCCGGGCGTGACGCCGTTGAACTTCCCGACCGGCAGGATCGTCAGGCGCTTGTCGATCCCGGCGACGAAATCGGCATAGGCCCGCGGATTGTTCAGAAGCTCCATGAGGCCGGTCGCGCCTTCCTTGGTGAACATCCGGCTCAGCGTCGGATTGGCGGCGGCGGCATCGACCAGCAGGGTCTTCGACCCCGAAGCGGAGGCGAGAAGCGCGACATTGTAGGCCATGGTGGTGGCGCCCGCGCCGGGCTCGGCGCCGACGAAGCCGATCAGGCGGGCCTTGCGGTTGCGCCGGAGCCCGGAAATCGTCGCGTTCAGGTCCCTGACGTCGCGGCTGAACTTCTGCGTCGGATCGCCGATCTGCCGGTCGGTCCGTTCGAAACCGGTGCTTTCCTTCGATTTCTTCCCCTTCTTCGCAGTCCCGCCGGCGATCGCGACCTGGCCGATACAGGGCAGGTCCGTTTCCGAAAGGATGCGCTCCGCCGAGGTGACGACGCGGTTTCCGAAGTGGCGGACGGTGGCGACGACGATGCCGACGCCGGTGCCGAGCAGGATGGAGAAAAGCATCAGCAGGCCGGTCTTCGGCTGGCTCTTGGCGGTCGGCGCCACGGCCTGCGACACCAGCTCGGCATCGGAGACGGGATAGGTGATTTTCTGCCGGGCGTCGGAGAGGTTCAGAAGATAGGTCTCGTAGAGGCGGCGGGCGGTATCGGCCGCACTCTTCAATTCGGCCATCTTGAACTTGTCGCCGGGATCGCCGGAAGACTGGAACTCGGTCGCCGCGCGGTCGGCCTTGAGCACGTCTTCCTTCAGTTGCGCGACGCGCTCAGCGAGCCAGTCGCTGGTGCGCTGCGCCGATTGCGACCGGGTGGCGATATCGTGATCGATATAATGCTGCGCCACGGAATTGGCGATCGCCGCCGCCTTGTGCGGATCGATGGAGTTCGCCGATATCTCCATCACCGTCGATTGCGCCACCCTACGGACGAGAAGCCGACCCCGCAACGCTTCCACCAGTTGATTGAGCACCGCATCGTCGCTCATCGCCACCGTGTCGTCGCCCTTGCCGACGATGGCCAGCAGCGAATGCAGCGCCGCGCCGGGCGAAAAGCCGCCGGAGGTGAATTCCGGATCGTTGGCAAGGCCGAGTTCCGTCACCACGCCCTGCAGAACCTCGCCCGACTTGATGATTTCCATCTGGCTTTCGACGATCATCTCGTCGGCCGTCGTCGCCTGGTCGTCGGGAGAGCCGACCTTCTGGGAGGAGATCATCAGCTGCGCGCTCGCCGAGAAGGTCGGCGGCGTGATCAGGACGTAGAGGAGCGCCAGCCCGCCGAAGATCGTGGCGGAAAGCAGGATCGTCGTCGCGTTCGCATAGAGCATGCGGAAGAGCGTGCGGATATCCAGCGGCTTTTCATGCGCCGAGGCGGTGGCGAGCGGCTGATAGGCGGTCGGCAGGAGGCGGTTATACATGGCTGCCACCTCCCTTGAGCGGCAGATAATCCGCCTCAGACGCATCGGCGAGCCATGTCAGCGAGCCGGATTGCAGATCGAAGAGCGGGAAGGGCCGGGAAAGCGCCCGCGGCTGCGCCGGGGCCTGCAGCGGCCCGAGGCCGTAGGCCGTGGCGAGGCCGGCGGTGATGGCAAAGAGCGGGCCGAGATCGACGGCGCTTGCCGAGATCGAGGCGGCCGAAATCTGGGCAAGGCACGAGAGCAGGCCCGCCATGCCGACGACGGCCTCAGACCCCCGGCTGCGCTTCTGCCCCATGGCGGAGCGCACGAGACTGCCGAGGAAGATCAGGAAGAGGATGGTGCCGGGAACGCCGACATTGGCGAGCAGCGCGACGAGGAAGCTCGACGCGCGGATGCTGCCGAGGCCCGCCCCCATGCCGCTCGTGTCGAAGAAGGCTTCGATCGCCTGGGCGTTCCAGCGCATCCGCTCCTCGCCGGATTGCGATGTCAGCTTCGTCGTCAGCGTCGCATGCACGAGTCCCGTGATGCTGTCCCATACGGACGGGATCAGCATCAGCGCCATGATCGCCAGCGGCAGCGCGAAGACGCAGGCCACCGCATAGGCAAGGTGCCGCGACGTGCCGCCGCCACGCAGGATGCGAAGGACGCAGAAGCCGAGGACCATGAGCGCGGTCGCCGCGCTCGACACATAGGCCGTGGTCGAGGTGCAGAGCAGGAGCGCGATGCCCAAAGCCACCGCCACCGGGGCCAGCAGCGGCGACGGGAAGGTTTCGAGGCCGAGCACCAGCACGAAGGTAAAGAGCGCCAGCGCGACATATCCGAAGGCGCCCGCTTCCGGGAACGAGCCGACGATGCGCTTGAAGCCCTGGATCTCACCGTCGTTCAGCATGCGGTAGTTGGCGTTGCGGATGATGGAAAGGAGGTCCGTCGTATTCGTCTGGTAGGTGACGACGTCGGCGATCGCAAAGAAGATGCAGAGCGCGCCGGCAAGCGTCAGCGCCCTTGCCACGACGGCAGCGCCGCCCATGCGGCCATAGGCGGCGAAGATCGCAAAGCAGGCGAGGCTGCCCAGCATGTAGCCGGACTGCGTCAGGTTGCTGCTGCCGGGTGCGAGCGGCGCGCTCAGGATGCCGCGCGCATCGTCGACGCGCGCCAGCGAATAGACGACCGTCGCGCCCGCGAACAGCCTCGGCATGAAGATAGCGGTGAGGATCGAATAGAAGGTAAAGAGCATGAACCAGAACCCCGGACCGGGATAGCTCAGCGAGGACAGCGAGGCCGCGAGCGTCCTGGGGCGCACGAGGATGGCGGCAAGGAGAAACGGGATCATGAAATGAACCGGCTGGATGCTCGATCCGCCGAGCGAGGGCAGCAGCACGGCCGCGGCCGCCCCAAGCAGGGCGGCGATGGCGGTGACATAGGCGCCGACATTCAGGCCCACGGCGATGACGTAGAGGCCGGCGATTGCGAAAAAGATACCGATCGGTTCGATGCTCATATGGCCGTCCGTGCTTGCGTCGCAGGGTGTCTCGGTTTGATCAGGCCGTCCCCGCCTCAGCAGGAGCCGCGTTGCGAAAACAGGACGGGCACGGTCCGGAGCATGATGGAAACATCCCCCAGCAGCGTCCATGTCCTGCAATATTCGGCGTCCATGCGGACACGCTCGGCGTAGGAGACGTCGTTGCGGCCGCTGATCTGCCAGACGCCCGTCAATCCGGGCCTCGCGGACAGATAGAAGGCGGCGTCGCGGCCGTAGCGGGCCATTTCGTCGGTGGTCACCGGGCGCGGCCCGACGAGGCTCATCTCGCCGCGCAGCACGTTGATGAGCTGCGGCAGCTCGTCGATGCTGGACCGCCGGAGCGAGCCGCCGATGGCCGTCACGCGCGGATCGTGCGAAAGCTTCTGCTTCGACTTCCACTCCTCGGCGGCCTGCGGATCGCTTTCCAGATACCGGATCAGATAGATATCCGAGCGCATGCGCATCGTGCGGAACTTCAGGCAGGGAAACATCTTGCCGCCAAGGCCGACGCGCTGATGTTTGAAGAAGATCGGGCCTCCGTCGCAAAGCTTGATGGCGACGGCGACGACGACGACGACGAAAATCGGGACGACCGAAACCAGCGCCAACAGCGCCAGGGTGAAGTCGATCAGCCTCTTATACGAGCCGCCAAGCGCATATACTCTCGACCTGGGTGAATTTTCCGCGATCAGCGCGTTTGAATTGTCTCTCACCAAGGACACTTTCTGAAGAATTCTGGTCATCCGAAACCCTCTTTCTACAGAGACACTTATGGTGCGCCGCGCAAAGAATAACGCGTTTGGCGCTGACCTGTCTGTGACCAAGGTCATAGTCAGGGCCATGCTTTCAATATACTGTGCGATTATGGTTCGACGCGGTGCAGCAAAACATGCCATCAACTGGCCACCTAAGGGAGGGGACGCCCAACATTAACTTGACTGTGTCAAATTATAGGGGTCCCATATGCCAAACGAGAATCGAAATCTCCAAGCATCATACAGAATCGACGAGATAGATTACTTCGAGACTATAGGGCAAGAATTCACGACACGACTTTTAAACTCGAAAATCGTCCGAAACTACGCAAAGGGAGACGGCATATTAAGACGCGATGACGTCTCGAACTCTATTTACCTTGTGCACGATGGGCTCGTGAAAATCGTGACCTATCTGGTGGACGGGCGCGAGTTCGTCATGGCGACATCATCTCCAGGTGGTATTTTCGGCGAGCTTGAAATCCTCGGGCGATCCAAGCCGGTTTTCGAGGTCTATGCGCTCACGAACTGCGAAATATGGGCGCTGGACGGCAAGATCGTGAAGGACGCGCTGGGACAGGACCCCGAGCTGAGCAGGGACCTCCTCTATTACGTCCTGCGCCGCATCGCGGAGCTGGAAAGCCGCGTCGTGGGCCTGACGGCGATCAGCGTGGCGTCACGGCTCGCAAATACGCTGCTGCGCTTATCGTCGTCGGATCTGACGATCGGGCGCGCCATGACCACCATCAACATCTCGCAGCATCAACTGGCATCGATGCTTCCCGCCTCGCGGGAAAAGGTCAACCGGTGCCTCAGGGAATGGGAACGCAGCCGGATCGTCAATCTCTCGCCGGGATTGATCACGATCACCAATCCCCGCGCGCTTCACAGCTATACGGTCTGCTGACGCCATGCGCACCGGCACCGCCAAGGAGAGCATCCCATGACGGTATCCCCTCTCCTCGAAGCGACCCTTGAACGAGACGGCCCGGAATGTCTCCGCAATGCCGTCTCCCCCGCCGATCCGGTCCGAAGCTGGCGGTCCCGATCCGATGCGGCCGCCATCGATCGCATCGTCATCCTCAACGATCTTTCCGTCGCAAGCGGCGGCGCCACCGGCCTCGCCCTGCTCTCGGCGCGGCTCTTTCGCCAGCGCGGCATCCCCGTCACCTATATCTGCGGCGACGACGGCGCCAGCCCGGACCTTGCGGCCTGCGGCGCCGAGATCGTCTCCCTCGGCGGCGACCATATCCTCACCGGCAACCCTCGCCGGACATTGCTCTCGGGGCTGCACAACGCCGCCGCCAAAGGGCTGGTCGAGCGCTGGATTGCCGCCCACGACACCGCCGGAACGATCTATCATGTGCACGGCTGGTCGAAGATCCTCTCGCCGTCGATCTTCGCCGCCCTCTCCTCCGTGGCGCAGCGCACCGTGCTGCATGCGCACGACTATTTTCTCGCCTGCCCGAACGGCGCTTTCTACAACTATCCCTCCCAGATCGTCTGCGGCTGCCGGCCGTTGAGCGGCGCCTGCCTGCTCAGCCGCTGCGACCGGCGGAGCTACGCCCACAAGCTCTGGCGTGCCGGACGCTCCGCGCGGCTGCGCGTTGCCCTACCCCCCGGCGCGCTCCCTTCGCAGGTTCTTCTCCTGCACGAGAAGATGGCGCCTTTCTTGCAAAAATCCGGCTATCCGGCCGAGGCGCTTCACGTCCTCCGCAACCCCGCCACGCCCTACGGCAGCGAGCGCGTCAGGGCGGAAGAGAACCGCGATTTCTTCCTGATTGGCCGGCTGACGCCGGAAAAAGGCATCGAGGACGCCATCGAGGCGGCGAGCCGGGCGGGCGTCGGCCTGACCATCATCGGCGAAGGACCCTTGCGCGAGCGCATCGCCGCCCGGCACGCCGATATCCGCCTGCTCGGCTGGCTGGACCACGATCGCATGGCGGCCGCCGTCCGCTCGGCCCGCGCGCTGATGATGCCGACGCGATATCCCGAACCCTTCGGCCTTGTCGCCATGGAAGCCTCGCTCAGCGGCATTCCGGTGCTGCTGTCGGACAAGGCCTATCTGGCCGAGGAATTCGTGGCCGCCGGGATCGGTCTTGCCTGCGACACAATGGACCCCGACGCCTTCGCCGCCGCGATGCGCCGCCTTGCCGCCATGCCGCGCGAGGAAATCCGCGCGATGAGCGAAAGGGGATATGGCCGCACGGCCAGGCTTTCGACGACGCCGGAGGAATGGGCGGACGGGCTCCTTCGCCACTACGCCGCCTGCCTGCCGAAGCGCGACGCGGCAGCCGCCACCGGCACGGACCCCCCGCGGCTGCGGCTTTTCAACGTGAAATACAGCCCGAACCTCGGCGACGGCCTGCTTTCGGAATGTCTGGAAAAGACGCTGATCGCGCTGGGAGCGGACAGCGATACCCGGTCGATCGACCTTGCCGGGCGGCGGGCCTATGGGCAGCAGATGGCGGCCCGCAGGCAGGTTCTCGCAGCACTCGACCGGATGCCGCCCTGGCTGCGGCAGCCGCTCGTCCGCCTGCCTTTGGCCGTCAAGGCGCGGCGAAGCTGGCGGCCGCATTATGCGCGCCAGCTTGCCGGCGCCCATGGCGTCGTCATCGGCGGCGGCAACCTCTTCACCGATATCGACCTCAATTTCCCGACGAAACTGGCGCTGGCGATCACCGAGGCGGAGCGCCTGCCGCTACCCTTCGCCATCTACGCGACCGGCGTCGCGCAAGACTGGACACCGCGGGGATTGGCGATGATGCGCAAGGCGGTCGCAAGCCCGTGGCTGCGCGCCGTCTTCGTCCGCGACGGCAATTCGAAGCGGCTATGGGACGAGAATTTCGGCGCAGCGAGCGGCCGCGAGGCGACCGTCGTCCGCGACCCCGGCCTGCTCGCGGCAGACTTCCTGCCCTCCTCAAGGATGTTCAAAACCGCCCGACCGGTCGCCGGGATCGGGGTGATGAGCCATGTGGCGATCCGCTATCACGCCGAGCGTGCACCGGGCCGCGCTCACCTCGAAGACTGGTATGCGGACCTCGCAAAGGGGCTTGTGCGCCGCGGCTTCCACGTCGTCGCCTTCACCAACGGCAGCCCCGAGGACGTCGCCTATCTCGCCGCGCTCCGCCCCCGGATGGCGGCCGCCGGCGGCGAGGCGATCTCGTTCCCGATGCAGACGACGCCGGACGAGTTGTGCGCCATCATCTCCAGCCTCGACGCCCTCGTCGCCTACCGCATGCATGCGATCATCGCCGCCTACTCCTTTCGTGTCCCGTCGGTGGCGCTGGCATGGGACCGGAAGCTCGCCTCCTTCATGCAGTCGGTCGGGCGAGAAGAATTTCTCTGCGACCCCGCCGAAAGCGATGCGGAAGCGACCGCCGATCTCCTTTGCCGGGCGATGGAAGAGGGAATTGCCGCTGACGCGCACGCGCGGGTGCTCGCCGAGGCGCGCGAGGGTGTCGAATTGCTGATGCGGTCGTTCCGGTCGGCAGACAGGCTCGGGAAGGTTTGACCATGCGTGTGGCCATCGTTCACTACTGGCTCGTCTCGATGCGTGGCGGGGAAAAGGTCGTGGAGGCGCTGTGCGACCTCTATCCCGAGGCCGATATCTTCACGCTGGTCTACGATCCCGACCGCGTCTCGGAGAAGATCAGAAGCCACAAGGTGCGCAGCTCGTTCCTGCAGCGCATTCCCGGCGCGGTGCGCAACTATCAATCGCTTCTGCCGCTGATGCCCTTCGCGCTGGAGAGCTTCGATCTCAGCGGCTACGACCTGATCATCTCCAGCGAATCCGGGCCGGCCAAGGGCATCATTCCGCAGCCGCACACGCCGCACATCTGCTATTGCCACTCGCCGATGCGCTATATCTGGGACCATTACCAGACCTATCTTGCGAGCGCCGGAAGGCTGCAGCGCGCGGCAATGCCGCTCTTGGCGCCGATGCTCCGGTCCTGGGACGTCAACACCAGCGCGCGCGTCGACCGCTTCGTCGCCAATTCCCGCCATGTCGCCGCGCGCATCCGGAAATATTACCGCCGCCCCGCCACGGTCCTTTACCCGCCCGTCAGCATCGGTGATTTTACCCCGTCGCGGGAAACCGACGACTTTTACCTCTGCGCCGGCCAGATCGTGCCCTACAAGCGCCTCGACCTCGCCGTCGCCGCCTTCACCAAGATGGGGCGCAACCTCGTCGTCATCGGTGAAGGCAAGGGGATGACCGAGCTGAAACGCCAGGCCGGACCGACCATCCGCTTCCTCGGCCGGGTCGGCTTTGCCGAACTCAAGGAAAAGCTCGCCCGCTGCCGCGCATTGATCTTCCCCGGCGAAGAGGATTTCGGCATCGTGCCGGTGGAGGCGATGGCAAGCGGCCGCCCGGTGATCGCCTTTGCCAGCGGCGGCGCGCTGGAAACCGTGATCCCCGGCCACACCGGCATCCTCTTCGAGGAGCAATCGGTCGCGGCCCTGATCGACGCGGTCCTTGCCTACGAAGCCGCCGAACGTTCCTTCTCGCCGCAGGCCATCCGCGCGCACGCGGCAACCTTCAGCGAGGAACGCTTCAAGTCCGGCATGCGCCGGGTCGTCGAGGAAGAGCTGCACGCCGAGCGCCTGCGCGGGCTGACGGCGGCGGGCGCCGGCAGCTTCAGCGCGGCACCGCAATTCGATGCCGACGCCATCCCGTCCGCGTCCGTGCTACGGCGTTCGGCCTTGCTCTAGGCCGGCTCAGCCCGGATAGTCCGCAAAACCCTTGCCGGTCTTGCGGCCCAGCCAGCCGGCATGGACCATCTGCTTCAGAAGCGGGCTCGGGCGGTATTTCGGATCGCCGAACCCCCGGTCGAGCGTTTCCATGATGTTCAGCACGACGTCGAGCCCGATCAGGTCGCCGAGCGCGAGCGGCCCCATCGGATGGTTGGCGCCGAGCTTCATCATGCTGTCGATATCCTCCGGCGTCGCGACGCCTTCATTGACGAGGTTGATCGCCTCGTTGATGAAGGGGGCCAGCAGCCGGTTCACGACGAAACCGTAGCTGTCCTTGGAGACGCGCGGCGTCTTGCCGATGGCGGCGGTGACGTCCGTGACGGCGGCGGCGACCGCGTCGGTCGTCTGCATGGCGCGGATGATTTCCACCAGATGCATGACCGAAACCGGATTGAAGAAATGCATCCCGATCACCCGGCCCGGATGCCGCGACTCGGCGGCAAGCTGGGTGAGCGAGATCGACGAGGTGTTCGAGGCGAGCACCGCATCCTCACGGCAGATGGCGTCGAGCTGCTTGAGCACGCCGGCCTTGACCTCCAGCTTCTCCACCACCGCTTCGATGACCAGATCGCAGTCCGCCATGGCGGCAAGCTCGGTCGCGTGGGTGATGCGGCCGGTCACGGCCTGCACCTCTTCGGCCGGAAGCGTGCCCTTCTTCACCCGGCGGGCAAGACTGTTCTCCACCGTCGCGCGGGCGCGGTCGAGGGCTGCCTCGGAAAGGTCCTGCAGCACCACCGGACGCCCCGCCTCGGCAAAGCATTGCGCGATGCCGCTGCCCATGGTTCCGGCACCGATGACACCAATTCTCTCGATCTTCATGAAACTCTCCGGGTCGCTTTAACAGGGTCAGTGTGCGGTCCAGCCGCCGTCAACGGGGATTGCCGTGCCGGTGATCTCGGAGGCCGCCGGGCCGCACAGGAAGGCGGTGAGCGCGCCGATCTGCTCGGGCTGCACGAAGCGCCGCGTCGGCTGGGCGGCGAGCAGCACGTCGCGGATGACCGCTTCCTCGCTGATGCCGCGGGCGGCCGCCGTTTCGGGAATCTGGCGCTCGACCAGCGGCGTCAGCACGTAGCCGGGGCAGATGGCATTCGCCGTCACCCCATGCTCGGCCCCTTCCAGCGCCACGGTCTTCGTCAAGCCGACGACGGCGTGCTTCGCCATCACATAGGCCGATTTATAGGGCGAGGCGACGAGGCCGTGCGCCGAGGCGATGTTGACGATCCGGCCCCAGCCGCGCGCCTTCATGCCGGCCATGGTGAGCCGCATCAGATGCCAGGCGGACGACATGTTGACCGCCATGATCAGATCGTAGCGATCGACCGGAAACGCCTCGATCGCCGCCACGGTCTGGATGCCGGCATTGTTGACGACGATGTCGATTTGGCCGAAGCGCTCTTCGGTTTCCGTCACCAGCGCGCCGATCGCGCCGGGATCGGCCATGTTCGCGCCGTGGAAGGCGACCGGCACGCCGGTCTCCTCTTCCATCCGCGAGCGGAGGCTTTCGATCTCGGCGGGGTCGCCGAGGCCGTTCATCATCACGGCATGGCCGGCTTGAGCCAGCGAGCGGGCGATGGCGAGCCCGATCCCCGAGGTGGAGCCGGTTACGATTGCGGTACGGCGGTCAGACATTGCGGTTTCCCTCACGCAAACTGCATTTCCCTAAGGTCTTCCCGGACGATCAGCGCGGCCGAGGTGGCGGCGCGGATATCCTCGACGGCCACGCCGGGGGCGTGTTCGCGCAGCACCAGACCCGCATCCGTCGGCTCAATCACGGCCATGTCGGTGATGATCAGGTCGACGCGGCGCGCCGAGGTCAGCGGCAGCGTGCATGTCGGCACGATCTTCGCCACGCCCTTGGCGCTATGCTGCATCGCGACGATCACCCGCTTCGCGCCGGTCACCAGATCCATCGCGCCGCCCATGCCCGGCACCATCTTGCCCGGCACCTTCCAGTTGGCGAGGTGGCCGGCTTCGTCCACCTGCAGGCCGCCGAGCACCGTCACGTCGAGGTGGCCGCCGCGGATCAGGCCGAAGCTCATGGCGCTGTCGATCGAGGCCGCCCCCGGAACGGCGGTCACGAAGCCGCCGCCGGCATCGGTCAGATGCGGGTCCTCCATGCCCTCCGGCGGACGGGCGCCGAGGCCGATCACGCCGTTTTCGGCCTGGAAGAACACGCCCCTGTCGGCGGGAACGTAAGTCGCGACCATGCTCGGCAGGCCAATGCCGAGATTGACCAGCATTCCCGGCTTGATCTCGCGCGCGACGCGGCGGGCGATCAGTTCCTTGGCGTCCATGATTGCCTCCTCAGCCGCGGATCACGAGATGATCGACCAGCACGCCCGGCGTCTTGACCGCATCGGGCGGGATCACGCCCACCGGCACGATGCTTTCGGGCTCGGCGATCACGGTGCGGCCGGCGAGCGCCATCACCGGATTGAAGTTGTGGCCGGTCAGCAGGTAGCAGAGATTGCCGACATAATCGGCCTGCCAGGCGCCGATCAGCGCGAAGTCGGCCTTGATCGGCGGCTCGACGAGATAGACCTTGCCGTCCACCTCGATCCTCTGCTTGCCGTCCTCGGCTTCGGTGCCGAGGCCGGTCGGGGTCAGCACGCCGCCCAGCCCCATGCCGCCGGAACGGATGCGTTCGATCAGCGTGCCCTGGGGCACGAGGTCGCAGCCGATCTCGCCGGAAATCATCTTCGCCTGCGTCTCCGGGTTCAGCCCGATATGCGAGGCGACGACGTGGCGGACCGCGCCGGCGGTGATCAGCTTGCCGATCCCTCTCCCCGGCATTGCGGTGTCGTTGGCGATCACCGTCAGGTCTTTCGCCCCGCGGGCGACCAGCGCGTCGATCAGCCTTTCGGGCGTTCCCACGCCCATAAAGCCGCCAATCAGCACGCTCGCGCCGTCGGGGATCAGCGCCGCGGCGGCATCGACTTTCAGCGTGGCCTTCATGCGGCGCTTCCTTCGGAAAGGCCGGCAGCCTTGCGGGCGGCGCGGGCGATGACCAGATCCTCGCGGGTGCGGACGATCATGACGGTGGTGCGGGAGAATTCGGAGCTGAGGATCGTGGCGCTTTCGGCATTGCGGCCGTGGTCGATCTCGATCCCCATCCAGCCGAGCCGTTCGCAGACGCGGCGGCGGATCATGCGGCTGTTCTCGCCGATGCCGCCGCAGAAGACGAGCGCGTCGATGCCGCCCATGACAGCGGCCATGGCGCCGAGTTCGCGCTGCACGCGGAAGACGAAATAGTCGATGGCGCGATGGGCGGCGGCATTGTCCGCCTGTTCCAGCGTGCGCATGTCGTTCGACAGGCCACCGGAGAGGCCCAGAAGACCGGACTCGTTATAAAGGATCTGGCGGATCTGCGCGGTGTCCAGATGCTCGCGGTCCAGCATATAGAGCATGACGCCCGGATCGATCTGGCCGCAGCGCGTGCCCATCGGCAATCCGTCGAGCGCGGAAAAGCCCATGGAGGAGGCGACAGATCTTCCGCGATGGATCGCACACATCGAAGCCCCGTTGCCGAGATGCGCGACCACCACCCGGCCCGCCATCAGATGCGGCGCGATGCGCGTCAGTTCCCCGGTGACATACTCGTAGCTCAGGCCATGGAAGCCGTAGCGCCGGACACCCGCCTCGTAATAGCGGAAGGGAATGGCGAACATGTCGTTCACCAGCGGCTGGCCGCGATGGAAAGCGGTGTCGAAGCAGGCGACCTGCGGCACGCCCGGAAAGGCTTCCATCGCCGCGCGGATGCCCGCGATATTGTGCGGCTGGTGCAGCGGCGCGAAAGGCGAAAGCTCGTTGAGCTTTTCCAGCACCTCGGCGGTCACCAGCACGGGATCGGTAAAATCGGGACCGCCGTGGACGACGCGGTGGCCGACGGCCGCCAGATGCAGATCGGGAAAGGCGCGCTTGATCGTCGCGATCGCCATGGCCAGCGCACCGGCATGGCTGTTCAGGTCGCCCTCGGCCAGAAGCATCTCGGCGCCTTCGGCATCCTTGAGCGTCAGTTTGCCTTCGGGGCCGATCCGGTCGGCCTGTCCGGTTACCAGCGGGTCGTCGCCTTCGGCCGGAAACAACGCGACCTTGAGCGAGGAGGACCCCGCGTTCAGCGTCAGAAAGCCGGTATTCCCGGTCGGCAATTCGCTCATTTCCGTTCTCCCTTGGACGCATGATGCAAGGCCGCCACGGCGCAGGAGGCAAGCCGCGACATCGGACTGTCGGAACGCGAGTTCAGGATGACCGGCACCCTTGCGCCGAGAACCAGCCCGGCCCCTTCGGCGTGGCTGACGAAGGCAAGCTGCTTGGCCAGCATATTGCCGGCATCGATCCCCGGCACGACAAGGATATTGGCATGGCCGGCCACCTCACCGCGCAGCCCCTTGGTGCGCGCGGCCGCCATATCGACCGCATTGTCCATGGCGAGTGGGCCATCGACAAGCCCGCCGGTGATCTGGCCGCGCTCGGCCATCTTCGACAGGAGCGCGGCATCGATCGACGACTGGATCGCCGGGTTCACCGTCTCGACCGCCGACAGCACGCCGACGCGGGCCTCGATGCTCAGCGCATGGGCGAGATCGATGGCGTTCTGCGTGATATCCACCTTCGTCGCCAGATCGGGCGCGATGTTGATCGCCGCATCGGTGACCATGACCGGCTCCGGCAGCCCCGGCACGTCCATGACGAAGACATGGGTGAAGCGGCGGCCGACCCGCAACCCGTTCACCTTGTCGAGCATGGGCTTCAGGAGATCGTCGGTATGAAGGTGGCCCTTCATCACCGCCGCCGCCCGGCTTTCGTGAACGAGGCGGCAGGCCTCCGTCGCGGCGGCCTGATCGCCCGCCACATCGATGACCTCGAAGCGGGAGAGGTCCGCCCCCATGGCGATGCCGGCGGCATGAATCCGCTCGGCATTGCCGATCAGGATCGGCAGGATCAGCCCTTCCCTGGCGGCCAGAACCGCGCCGCCGAGCGAATTGGCGTCATCCGGGCAGACGACGGCGACGGGCAGCGGCGGCAGGGCCGCGGCGCGCTCGACCAGCGCCTCGAAATGACGGTGGCGCTGGACGATCAGGCCGGGCACCTCGATACCGTCGCGGTCGAACTTGGCGCGCGGCGCCACGACCTCGGCCGAGCCGGAGACGATGAGCGCACCATCCTCCGGCCGCGTCACCTCGGTCTCCAGCGTGACGATGCCGTCATCATGCTTGGCGACGACCTTGACCCGGCAATGCAGTTCCTCGCCGGCATGGGCGCGCTCGTGGAAATCGAGCACCTGACGGCGATAGAGCGTGCCGGCCCCCGGCAGCAGCGTGCCGAGCACCGCCGAAATCAGCGAGCCGACGAACATGCCGGGCGCCACCTGTTCCGGCCTGCCGTCGCCATCGACGTCATGCTGTGGAAGGTGCATCGGATTGTAATTGCCGGACGCCGCCGCGAAAACATAGAGGTCGTCGGCGGTGATGAGCCGGCGCAGCTCGGCCGTCTCCCCAAGCTCCATCTCCGAAAAGGTGCGGTTGATCAGGCGCATGTCACGCTCCACTCTTTGCTTCGGCCGCGCCGCGCGGGCGGCGTGCCGCAGCGGCTACCCTGGCGGTTTCGAGATTGGCGGCGGCCGTTTCGGCCTGGGCATCCTGTACGCCTGCCAGCGGGTCTTCGCTCACGTCGCCGAGGAAATGCGGCTGGCCGAGCACATCATGGAAGCGCTGCAGCAGATGGATGGTCTCGGGCGACATTTCCTCCGTCGTGCCGGGGATATACCGCACGACGCGCAAGGCAAGCTCCCGCTCCGCATGGTCGGACAACAGCGAAGGCAGGGTTTCGATCGCGCGCTCGGGTTCATAGGTGGCGATCAGCGTCTGCTCCTGAATGATGAGCGCCCGGCGCTCGGCCCCGAGCGACTTGAAAGGCTCATCCTGGGTGAACACCTGCGCCGCCCGCTCCAGCCGGTCGCGCCGCACGCCCTTGCGGCTTTCCGCCAGCAGGACCAGCATGCGGACCACGGCCTCGGCGAAACCGCCGCGCTCGACATTATGCAGCGCGGCCGCGACTTCGGGCAGGCCGCGCAGTTCGTCGGTGTTCTTCAGCGTTCTGCGCGCCTCGTGAGTGCGGCCGAAGACACGCATCCACGGCGTTGCCCAGACGTTGTAGAAGGTCATTTCGTACAGCATATCACGGCTGTCGCGCCAGAAGTCGATCATCTGCTCGACGCCCTCCACCCAGAGCGCTTCGGCCGCCAGGAAGGGGTTGTCGGGCGAGGCCTTGTGGCGATCCTCGCGCACCTTTGCGGCAACATTGGCAACCTGCGCCATCAAAGGGTTCTTCGAGGACGCCAGCGCGCGTTCGAGGCGCTTGGGGTGCAGGGCGCGGGAGAGTTCCGCGCCGGTCTCCGTCACGGCCGCCTTCACCATCGGACGCACCACGGCGTCGTAGATCTGCGCCTGCACCTCGGAAGCGCGCGCCACGGCGGCGAAAGGCTGCTCGTCGGCAAAGCCGTCGTCCAGCGCGCGGATATCGTCCATCGTGCGCTCGGTGAAGCCGACGGTGAAGACCTTCTTGCCGTCGCGCTCGGTGATATCCTCGATGCGCATTTCGTAAAGGCCGGGCGGCAGCGCCTCGATGGTTTCGAGGGTCGAGGCAACCTGCGTATGCTCCTTGCGGGCGATCTGCGAGGAGACGAAAATCCCGAGATGCCCGACCTGGTCATGGACCATGTAGACGATGCGCTGGCCGCGGATGCGGATTTCCTGCACATCGGCATAGGTTTCGGGAATCCAGTTCAGCGCCTGCTGCGGCGGGGTGATATTGTCGCCGTGGCTGGCAAAGACGATGATCGGCGCGCGGATCGCCTTGAGGTCGATGTGCCGGCCCGGCTCGAGGCGGGCCTCGTTCTTGGAGAGGCGGTTGCCGACGAAGAGTTGCTCGACGATCCAGCGGATTTCGGCTTCGGTCAGCATGAAGAAGCCGCCCCACCATTTCTCGAATTCGAGGAAGGTCTTGTCGCCCTTGTCGATGTCGCGGAAGAGGTCGGTATACTTGCGGAAAAGCGTGCGGCCGGGGTTCAGCGCCTCGAAATTCTGCACCAGATGCGCGCCGTCGAAAATACCGCCGCCGAGATCGGAGAGTAGCATCGGCACCCATGTTCCGCCGAGAACGCCGGCGTTATAGCGCATCGGGTTTTCGCCGACGACGCCGGCCCAGGGCGCGACCGGCGCGCCGTTGACCACGATCGGGCCGGTGAGATCGGTGTTGGCGGCTGCGAGCAGCAGCGTCGCCCAGCCTCCCTGGCAGTTGCCGGTGATGACCGGCTTTGCCGCCGCGGGGTGGCGGCGCATGACCTCGCGCACGAAGGCGGCCTCGGCGCGGGTGACGTGGGCGAGGTACTGCCCCGGCTCGGGCCGCGAGCGGAAGGCGACGAAATAGACCGGATGCCCGGCGGCAAGCGCGACGCCCACCTGGCTGTCGCTCTTGAAGCCGCCGATGCCGGGGCCATGGCCAGCGCGGGGATCGATGATGATATAGGGGCGGCTGGTGCCGTCGATGGTCACGCCTTCGGGCGGCAGGATTCTCAAGAGCATATAGTTGCAGGGATAGGGAAGCGTCCTGCCGTCCATGACGACCTCGTAGTCGTAGATCAGGACGGGCGGGCAGTCGGCGGCCTCGTGGTCGAGGAAGATGTCACCGCGCTTGCGCAGCGTGTCCGCCGTCAGCACCGCGCGCTCGGCTGCATCGCGCTGGTATTCCGTGAGGGCGCCTGCCATATCGCCCGGCGCCCGCAGCCGGGAAAGGCCGCCGACAAGGGCCTGAGCCTCCTGCATCAGCCGTTGGGCGCGCTTGGAATGATTGTCCAGGATACGCTGGCTATGACGGGAAAAGGCGGCGTTCTGGATCGAACCGACCCGCGACACGGCATCGGCCTCCGCACGAGCCGAAGCCATCTCGCTTTGCAGTCTCTCGATTGCATCGCTCTGAACGCGAGGCATACCGGGCTGACGCTCCGGATCGAACAGTTCGAAAACGCTTACCATGATTTATCCATCCTTCAGGCGATGATCGAAAACCCGTCGATGTCGCGGACACCACCGGTATGGTTGCGCAGATCGATAGAAACGGGGAAGACGACGACCGCCCCCACGTTCCCGACCGAGGCGATCTGATGAATTGGAGCAAAAGCGGCTGCCATGCCCGAGCGGCGAAATGCCCGCGCGCCGGCCCGCTCGGCAGTGTCCCGATCGGCAATACCAGCAACGAACGCCTTACGATCTCGGAGAGAAAACATGCGCGGGCTCCCTTGGCGGGAACCATCTCAGGCCGCCATTTCCGGCAAATGACAAAAGGCCGCACTTTTGATGAATGTTTTCCGACAGGCCATTTGGCGGTTAAATCGGATGGAGGGCTTGGGAATTCCCCCCCGAACGCAAAAACCCCGGCAGCTTGCGCTCCGGGGTTTTGTGTATGATTTGGTTGCGGGGGCCTGACTGCATGGAGACTTGTAAATTCAGCTAGATAACTCCCGCATTGGCGGAAAACATCTCCGCTTCGAGCATCTAACCGTCCTCACACTGGAAAAATGAGGCGCTCCACGCGGAACGCGTGTCCGATATGGGGCCGATTACAGACCGGCGGGTTTCGGGCAGGTGGGATGGCGATACCGCCATTGGGTTCGGATAATCCACTACGCTACGTCGTCGAGGTAGCCTCCACTATCGCGGCTGATCCCGATCGGCTTATAAGTGCGGAATGGAAACCCGTACAATTACCAAGTTGGTCGATATTACCGACGAAGGTCTATTCGAGCGAATTGCGACGGCGGTGCTGCATCTGACGCCTGACTATGAGGGCCTGCCCACACCGGCATCAATCCAAACGGCAAGACGCGCAATTCTCCACTCGATGGATTGCGCTTCCTCGGCGAAAGCGGAAACCACCTGATCGGAGTGCATCACGCCACCACCGCCAAGAGCCCCAAGGGGAAATGGTTGCTCGATCCGGCGACTGTCCAACGGCGTAGAGGAACCAAGACTGTGCCGCGGCCGGGCGACATCATCAAATCCTTTGAGATCATCCGCGCGGAGAGGAAAGCCAGTCCTGGGCTTGCGGCAACACTGGTGCTGACTACCAATCAGGAACCTGACTAAGTGCTTCTGCGCAAGCTGGCCGCGTTGGGGCGCGCCGAGGGCGTCGCAATCGATGTCTGGCCCCGATCTCGGCTGGCTAGCTGGCTCGATGCTGACCCGCGCGGACAGGTGATTAGGCGCAAGCTCCTTGGCATTGAGGAGGAGTTACTGCCGCGCGACCTCCTCGCTCATCTGTCGATGCGCAGCATCGAGGCATTTAACCCAGGCGACAATCGTGCAATCCGCATATCGCGTGCGCTCGACCAGAAACTCTGGGCACCTCCCTTACCTCGTCAATCCGAAAATCGCGTCCTCCACGGCAAGCGCCGCGTCAAGAAGCCGGTCGTCATTGTTAGCGAGGCCGGACAACAGGAGTCCCACAGGCATGCCCGCGTCCCCGGTCCCGCAGGGCATGGAAACTCCGCACCAGTCGAAGAAATTGCCGATCAGCGTATTGCGCAAGGTTTTGGCGTTCGTCCGCACAAAGGCGTCGTCGTCGTCGAGCAGCGGCGCGATCGCTGGCGCGACATGCGGCAACGTGGGGGAGACCAACAGCTCGTCGGCGCCGATCTCACCGGACAATTCCGCGATCATGCGGATCCGTGCGTTGACGATCTCGACATAAGCGGTCATCGAGGTGTTCTCACCGAGGCGGGCCCGTGTCACCACCCTAGGGTCCATTTCCATTGCCGCAGGGCCGGTCAGCCGCTCGCGGTGTAGGGCAAAGGCCTCCGCCGAAACCAGCGGCCCATGGCTGGCCATCAGTGCAAAAAGCTCCGAGAATTGCGGAAAGCGCGCACGCCGAATCCGGGCGCCACACTCGTTCAAGCGCCCAATGGCCGCGTCGAATGCCGCGACGACATCCGCCTCCGCTTCGTCGAAGAACACGGTTTCGGGAATGACGAGCCTGATGCCGCGAAGATCGGCCTGCACCGCCAGCGGCGCCGTTTGCCCACGCATCGCGGCATCCACCCAGATCGCATCCGCGACGGTGCGGCATATTGGGCCAAGCGAATCGAGGCTGCGCGACAACGGATAGACGCCCTGCATGGAGTAGCGTCCTCTGGTGGCCTTATATCCCAGTACGCCATTGAAGGCGGCGGGAATACGGATTGAGCCGCCGGTGTCCGTCCCGATGGCGACGGGCACGAGACCGGCCGCCACCGCCACACCGGCGCCGGATGACGAGCCGCCCGGCAGTCGCGGTGTGGTGCCGGAATGGGGATTGACCGGCGTTCCGTAATGCGGGTTGAGGCCCAGGCCCGAAAACGCGAACTCGCTCATATTGGTGCGCCCGACTGCCACCATTCCCGCCGCGCGAAGATTGGCGACGACTGCGGCATCGGCGCCTGCCGCCGCTTCACCGGCCAAAACCCGCGAACCGGCAGTCGTAACCAGACCTTCGAAATCGAACAAATCCTTCCACGCGACGGGGATTCCATCGAGATAGCCTCGGGACCGGCCGCTGCGTAGCCGTTGCCGGGAAGCATGCGCCTCCGCCAGAGCCCGCTCGCGGGTGACGCAGGTGAAAATTGCCTGGTCCTCATGCTTTTCGATCGCATCCAGCGTTCGTTCCGCAAGATCGACAGGGTCCAGAATACCGCCTTGGATCAGCACCGCCAGTTGCGCGATGGATTGCCCATCTGTGTTCATTGTTCTCTCCCACATTCATATCGTCGCCGGGGCGCGCCTTCCGGTGTACCCGGCCATCGTTCACGCGCCGCGCGGCCGCCCCTTGTTTCGCCGTCCTATATCGCGTTCGCCGCGATGACGGCCGTGGCGATGGAGGCGATGCTCTGTTTCGATTCCATCGATCTATCGCGCAGGCGCTTATATGCCTCCGCTTCCGTGATAGACCGCGTTTCCGCCAGTATCTGCACCGCCTGCTCAATGGTGCGGCGCGCCTTCAGGGTCTCGTCAAGCGATGCAACGCGTTTCTTCAACCGCATCTCGTGGCGAGCAAGGCTCACCGCTGTCGTCAATGCAGCCAGCACGCCGAACAGACGAATCGGCTTTGACAACACGCCATGAACATGAAGCCTTTCCAGCTCCTGCAGTATTTCAGGGGTTTCGAAGCTGATGATACCGACCCTGGCTATGTCGTCGGCGGTGGCCATCCAGGCCAGTGCGCCCTTGTCATGAATCCGGTTGACGACGAACAGAACGACATTAACCTGTTCCGGTAGGCACGCTGGCGCCGGCCAGACGCTTTCGACCTGACATCCGATCCGGCGAAGATGGGCGAGGAACATTTCGCGCTCGCCATCATCGGGATGAATTACGAGGACGCGCATCCGACGCAGGCGGCGCAGCAGGCTGTCACTTCGGTCCGTCAGGTCTTCCGTCATCAAGAAATTCGCTCTGAAACGGTTCGGTCATAGCTCACGAGATATGGGTCCGGCGGCACCACCGTCGCGCTGCGCCAGAGGATTTCGAAGTGACCGGAACGGGTGCTTCTTCCAATCATCGGACGCAGGGTCGCATGGTTGGTCTCCGTATCGAGGAAAACGTCGCCACCGGGACTTTTGAAGACGGAGCCGGAAAGTGCCGACAATAGGGCATCGGTCTCATCGCCGCCGGCCTGGCGCGCGGCCTCGGCAAGCATGTGGACTTGCCAGTAACAGACCTCGCTGTAGACGCCCGGCTCGCAATCTGCGCCATAACGATCGACATAGGCGGCGCGGAACGCCTCGTTCGACGCCGTTCCCAGAGTCGAAAAATACGAGGCTGCCGAAATGTGGCCCGCCCGCGCCTCGGGCCGCATACGGGCGATTTCCGATTCCGTCGCCGTCAGCGAGGCGATCGGCAATGCCTGTCCGTCCAGTCCGACATCGCAGAAGGCATTGTACAGCGTCACGCTGTCCTGGCCTACCACCGTCGATATGATCGCATCGACCTGGCCGGGTTCAAGCCGCGACAGCACGACCTGAAAATGATCGGCGCCGGCCCCGATGGGAAGGTAGACCTCTTGCGTGATCTTGCCGTCGCTTTCAGACAGGAACTCCTTGACGATGCGGTTGACCTCGCGTGCATACAGGGTTTCCGAGCCGACCAGCGCGATACGGCGGCCCTCGTTCTGATAGAGATAGTCCAGAAGCGGCAGGACCACCTGGTTGGGAACGGCGCCGCCATAGATCACATTGGGCGAATATTCGAAACCCTCATAGACCGAGGGGTAGAAGAGAATACCGTTGAACCGCTCGATGACCGGCAGCACGGCCTTGCGGCTGGTGGAGAGGCAAGCTCCGAAGATGACGTTGACATGATGCTTGACGAGCAGCTCGGTCGCCAGCGCCGCGTATTTCTCGTCAGAACCAGCCGGGTCGAGGATAATCGGATCGATCATCCGGCCGTGTATGCCGCCTGCGCGGTTGATTTCCTCGCAGGCGAGCAGAACGCCCTTCAGATGCGCGTTCTCCGTCACCCCCATCGTTCCCGATTGCGAAAACAGAACTCCGATCTTCATCGCATCCTTGCTCACCGCGACCCTTCCCCCCTCACCTGCAGGTCGATCGACCTGGCGATGGCGAGAAGCTCCTCGTCCCTGCCGGGACGCCCCATCAGCATCAGGCCCACCGGCAGGCCCGAGGCCGGTACCGGAATCGTGACCGACGGTAGGCCAGCAAGATTTCCCATCCAGCAGAACCAGGTCATACTGTCCTGCGTGGTGATACGCCGTCCGCCGAATTCCTGCCAGTCCTCATCCCGCCGGGGCGCGACCACCGGCAGCGTCGGCAGAACCAGTGCGTCCCACTCTCCCAGCTCATTCAACAGCAGCTTCGTAAACGATGCCCTGATCGACTGGGCGTAAAGGTATTCCCCGGCGGTGAGGAAACGGCCCGCTTCAAGATGCGCCCTTGTCACCGGATCGAAAGCCTCCGGCATTTCGGCCAGGCGCTGCTTGTGGAACGCGGTCGCCTCGCAATGCATAATGGCTTCCCATGCGGCGAAATAGCTGCCGAGTTGGGACAGTTGCCCGGTGGAAACAGGCATTCCGCTACGCGTCAACGCCGCTGCGACTGCCGCGTCGACTTCATCCGACCGCTCCAGACCGGGACCGGCCAGGGCCAGAAGCCGAGGCTCGCTGGCGGGCAAGACGACCGCTCGCGCCTGCGGCGACCCGAATGTCGCGGGATCGGACGAATCGCTGCCGAGCAGGTAGGGAAGCAGCAGCTCGAGGTCAGCAAGCTCCCGCGCCATCGGCCCCGGCGCGTCCAGCGACCAGCTTAGCGCCAGGATGCCGTCGCGCGAAGCGCGACCGTAACTCGGCTTGAAACCATAGATTCCGCATGCCGCCGACGGAATGCGGATGGAGCCACCGGTGTCGCTGCCGAGCGCCGCGCCGACGATCCCGCTGGCAACTGCCGCCGCCGAACCGCCGCTGCTCCCGCCGGTGATGCGCGTCCTGTCGCAAGGATTGAGGGTTGGTCCGAAGGACGACGTGCCGTTGGTGGCGCCATAGGCCCATTCGTGCATGTTGGTCTTGCCGAATATCACCGCACCGGCCCGCCGGAGATTGGCGACGAGGCGTGCATCTCGCCGGCCCTCCTCGGCTACGCCCGTCAGGGAACAGGCAGTGGTGGGGAAGCCCTCGGTGAAATAGTTATCCTTGATGGCGATCGGAACACCGTCAATAGGACTGAGCGGCTGGCCGGTATCGCGCCGCATCCGGGCGGCTTCGGCCTGTGCCATCACCGTATCTGCGTCGAGGGCCACGAAGGCGTTGAGACCCGCCATCGCCTGCGCCTTGTCCAAGGCCCTCTCGGCAAGCGAAACGGCGGTTTCGCTCCCGTCCAGCAGCGACACGACCTGGCTGGAAACACTCTCAGGACTGTTGTGCATCGAAAGCCTCCGGTCGGAACATATGGGCGGGTTCGTTCGCCTCGGTAGCATCGAAGCGCGCCAGTCCGGCCCTGATGCGTTTGAGAGTAGCTGCGATGCGACCCGTCTGGTCCTGCGTCAGCGGATGTTTGTTTTCCATGTCAGACTCCCAGCAATTCTTGCTGAAGCACCTTGTCGTTCCGGAGGCTGTCGCGATCTGTCTCCAGACGGATCGTTCCTTTCTCCATGACATATGCGCGGTTCGATACCGAAAGGCAGAAATCGAGATCTTGCTCGGCCACCAGAACGGAAATGTTCCGCTCCCGGTTGACGCGCTTGAGGACGCCGGCCATCTCATCGATGATCGATGGCTGAACACCCTCCGTCGGCTCGTCCAGCAACAGGATGGACGGGCGGATCGCCAGCGCGCGCGCCAGAGCGAGAATCTGCTGCTGCCCACCCGAAAGACCGCCGGCCAAATCCTGCGCCTTCAGCTTAAGCATCGGAAAATCGGCAAAAGCCTCCTCGACGGCGCTCTTGCCGTCATGCCGGTTGGCTTCGGCGGCCACAGCGATATTTTCCGTGACCGTCATTCTCGGAAAGACGTATCGGCCTTGCGGAACATAGCCCAACCCCTGCTGCGCCCGCTTGGCAGGCGTGGCGGCTGCGGGTTGGTCGTTGATCTCGACCGTACCTTTCATCACCGGAATCAGGCCGGTGGCGTAGCGCATGAGGGTGGACTTACCGACACCATTGCGACCGAGAAGGGCGACGATTTCTCCTCGCTCGACGTGTATCGACACATCGCGGATGATGACGGTCTTGCCGTAACCGCCGGTGGCGTTCACGATCTTAAACATGCTGTCGTCTCCCAAGATAGATATCAAGGACACGGTCATCGGCGCGCAGCGTCTCGATATTTCCTTCCGCGAAAACCGCGCCCTGATGCAGCAGCGTCACATGGCCGTCGAGCGTCCGCACGAATTCCATGTCGTGCTCCACGACGATGACCGTTGTGAATCGCGCCAGGATTCGCACGAGGCCGGAAAGCTCGCGGGTTTCCTCGTTGGTCATTCCCGCCGCCGGTTCGTCGAGCAGTACGACGCGCGGCGCCAGGCACAGAACCATGCCAATATCCAGCCATTGTTGCTGGCCATGCGAAAGTGCCGAGCCCCGGACGCCGGCTTGGCCGTCGAGGCCTAGCATCGTGAGGATCTTGCGGGAGATCGCATCCGCCTTCCGACGGTCGCGCACGCGGGCATAAGCGGCGATCCACAGGTTTTCCCGCACCGTAAGGTCGCCGAAGACCTGCGGCTTCTGGTTCTTCACGCCCATGCCCGCATGCACGCGCCGGAAGACCGGGGCCCGCGTCACGTCGACGCCGCCGATGGTGATTGCCCCCTTTTCAGGAAGGTAGACACCCACGCAGGTCTTGAGGAACGAGCTTTTGCCGGCGCCGTTCGGACCGATCAGCGAGAACGGACTGCCGGGCCTGAATTCCAGCGAGACGTCATTGACCGGAACAACGCCGCCGAATTTCTTATAGAGGCCTTCCGTCTTCAGCACCTTGGCGGGACCGGCTTGCCGCTCGGCCTCGACCAGGATGGCCTCAAGTTCGTGCGGAATGATCGCAACCGGACCGGCGGCGCGCGCGGCGGCTTCGGGATCCGGCAGCCTTGAAGCCCAAACCTGTGCGATGGCCCCGACGATACCGTTCTTCAGGAACAGAACGAGCAGGATAAGTATGACGCCGAGGATAAGTGTCGTTTGCCCTCCGACCGCGCCGCCGCCCAGCCAGAACGACAGCCCGCCGATCAGCAGCGCGCCAACGAACGGGCCGGCCAGCGTTCCCAGCCCGCCGACGAGCACATAGATTGGCACCAGCAAGGCTTCCTGAACGGAAAAGATCGATGGATTGAGATAGTTCGCCCAGCCGGCGAACAGGGCGCCGGCCAAACCCGCCAACCCGCCCGACCATGCGAAGGTGAGCAACTGATATTTGCGTACATCATAACCAAGAAGCTCGGTCTTCTGGATATCCAAGCGGATGCTGTCGATGATTTTACCGAACGTGCCTCTCATCAGGCTGCGCGTCGCGAAAAAGGCGACGGCCGAGACGATGACGACCAGGATCAGACCATCGTCCGGCCCCAGCGTTTCGGCATCCGGGCCAAAGCCAAGAATATATCCGGGAATGTTCGACATCCCGTTGTCGCCGCCGATGACGGCCGAGCCGATCTCGATTTTGAAAGACTGGCTGACCGACCACAGCAACAGCGTGAAGGTGTAGGACAAGATCGTGCTCTGCAGCGGCCCCATGCGCGCGTAGAAGATCACCCAGGCTAGCGCAACCGCGACCGCCGCGCCAAACAGCATGCCGGCGGGCAGACTCCACAGCAGCGAATGCCCCGTCACGGCCGACAGGTTGATTGCGGCGACACTGCCGAAATAGCCGCCGAGTCCGTAAAAGGCGGTCTGCGCCAGGCTGAGAAACCCGCCGCGGCCCCAGACGACGTCGAGGCTCAATCCCAGCAGGCCGAAGATGACCCAGGAGGTCGACACATAGGCGAGATAGGGATCGATGACCTTGGCGAGCATGAGCGCAAGGGCGATGGCGGCCAAGGGAAAGATCAACCCGGCGCGATGATAGAGTTTTTCTGAACCTGTCATGGATCGCCTCACAGTTTACGACGCCAGTTGGCCGAAATTCCGATCGGGAAAAGCCAGAGCAGGGCGGCGGTAACGAGGAAAAAGAAGATGTCGCCGGCAACCGACGTCAGGAAGCTGGCGGTGATGGAGGCGCCGCCGCCCAGCCCGATGGCGGTGAGGACGGAGCCGGTGAGCGTGACCGGCCCGGCCACGACGACGGCCAGGAACGCCTTGATGACGAAGGCGAATCCCATCGAGGGTGTCGCCGGCACGATGGGAAGCAGCACCGCGCCTGCAAAGCCGGCCAGGCCGCAGCCGATCGAGAAGGTGAGGGTATTTACCCGCGATGATTCAATGCCGATGGCCTGCGCCATGGCGGGCTGCTGGATCGATGCGCGCGCCTTCATGCCGTATACCGTCTTCGTCAGCAGCAGATAAATGAAGGTTCCTGCGAGCGCCGCGACCCCGATCATCAGCAGCGGATAGCCGGCAAGGCTGTAGCCGCCGATCCGGATGCTGTATTGCGGCATGCCTATGCCAGGCGTGACCGTGCCGAAAATCAGCACCGCGAGCTGGTAGAATACAATGCTGATACCCCAGGTCGCCAGCATCGTGTCGAAGATGCGGCCATAAAGCCGCCGGATGATGAGGATTTCCACAATTGCGCCGATCGCCATGGTCACGGCAACCGCCACCGGAATCGCAAGAATGAAAGGAACGCCCATTTGCGTCGCCGTCAGCGCCGAAAAGGCTCCGATCATGAGAAACTCCCCATGCGCGAGATTGATCACGCCCATCAGGCCGAACACGACGGCAAGGCCGATGGTCGCGATCAGCAGAATGGATGCGCTGGAAAGGGACGACAGCAAAACCGTCGCCAGATAATCGACACCCATGATATCCTCCTGGGGCGGGAAGCGTGAGGAGGGCCGTTTGGCGCGAAGCCCGCCGCCTTGACCATGATCGCCGTGGATTCCATCCGACGATCCGCGCCATTGGCGGCGGCAGACTCCGGCAAACGCCCTCCTCAGCTTTGCGGGATCAATTGGATTCAGGCTCGAAGTGGTCCACGAGCTTCGGGTTTGCCACGAGATCGCATTTTTCGTTCTCGAACACCGGCGCCACGTCGCCGATCGTTTCGAGAATGTTGAAGCCGTGCTTGTCGTCACCCTCGGCGATATAGATGTTCTGGCGCAGATGATGCGAGCCGGGTTCCAGCTTCACCGTGCCGTTTGGCGCCTCGAAGGCAAGATCGCTTTCAAGCGCAGCAATCACCTTGTCGGGATCGGCAGACTGCGCTTTTTTGACGGCTTCCGCCCACAGATGCACGGCATTCCAAGTATCGACGGCTTCGGAAATAATCGGCTCCTTATCGCCGTACTTGGCCTGCCACAGCTTGACGAATTCCGCATTCGCAGGATTGTCGACCGCCTCGAAGTAGCCTTGGCTGGCGATGAGTCCCTTGCCTGCCTCCGGCGAAACGACAACCTGCTGGTTACCTGAACCGTAATTGGTCGAGACCAGGCCGATGCTGTCCTTCAGGCCGGCTGCGGCGAACTGCTCGAGAAACCCGGTCTGGTTTGCGCCGACAGGCAGGGCTACCACGAAGTCCGGCTTCACCGCTTGAATCTTCTGAATGGTGGGCGCGTAGTCCGTCACCGTCAGCGCCAGGATATCCTCGCCAACCACCTCTGCGCCATGCTGCCTGGCATATTCGTGCACCCAGTGAGCGGAGATGGTTCCGAAATTATAGTCGGGAGCCATGACGAATATCTTCTTGCCGTATTTCTTCACGGCCCAGTCGACCAAGACGGAAAGCTGTTGCGACGCCGAGGGGCCCGTCGCGAAGGTTTGCTTGTCGCAGGCACCGCCTTCATAAAGAGCCGGATAGAAATAGGGAACATTGGCCTTGCGGATGACGGGGCGAACTGCCTCTCGTGCCGAACTTGTCAGCCCTGCGAACAACGCATCGATCTTGTCCCTGAGGATCGCCGTATTCGCGTATTGCGTATACTTGGAGTCCTGCGACTGGGCGTCGTAGGTGACGATCTCCACCGGCTCTCCCAGCAGGCCGCCGCTCGCATTGATGGAATCAATGGCGAGTTGCAGCGCGTTGGTCTGCTGTATCCCATAGATGTTCAGCGAACCGGTCAGATCGAAAATGGCACCGATCCTGGTTTCGGCACGGGCAACCGAAACACCGAGCAGCACGAACGCTGCAATTCCGATTTTGCATATAGAAGTGGATTTCATGACTGATGTTCCCTATCTCTGGAGCAGAGCCGAACATCAACCTCGTGCAAGCCCGCAAGGCAAAACGATTCACAAGACCAGATGTCCCGCTAAGTCGCGTTGGCTTTCGAGTGCTTCGTTGCACATTTTTAAACTAGCCACAGACCACCAAGCTGTCAACACCGTCGGCTATTTCGAAAGCACGGATTCAAGAGCCCGCTTCGCCCTCGACTATTTTGCCCTGAAGGTGGCGCAGTTCACAGCGATGATGGCTGTATCCATGGGGAGCTCGACGCCTTCGTCTTCACGGGGGCATCGGGGAAAACGCGGGGCCGGTTCGCGATGCGATCCTCGCCCGGCTGCAGTTCCTGCCGCCGTTCCGGACTCTGATCGTCCCGGCGAATGAGGAGCGTATGCTCGCAGTCGACGGCAAGGCGCTGCTGGAGAGCTTCAGTGCACCCGTCATGTCGAGGATTTGGGATCGGTCCATATCAGCTGCCTTGCCTAGAGGCTGTCGTAACGGGCGCAATCGGCCAGAGGCTCATGGGTCAGGCGAAGCGCATCGGGAATGGAAAGGATGGCGGCCGGCTGCGGATCGCGCTTGCGGGCCAGGTTGTTGATGATGACAGCGGCCGAGAATACGCCCTGATCGAGCGCCTCCTGGCAGGCCGCCTCGACGGTGGAAAGCCCGTCCTGACTGACATATTCAAGGATCGACACCATCTGCCGGTCACCGTCATGCATGGCCTTCAGCCGGTGACGCACTTTCTCCATGGCGGCGGGCAGAACCCATTCATGGAATGGCGCGTCGTTGCGCAACGCTCTTGGCTTGCGGGTCAGCACCGGAACGTAATGCCATGGATTATAGACCGTCTCACCACGACCGAAACAGCGCCCGTGCTGGCCGATCTCGACGCCATGCCCACCTACGGCTATTGGCGTGTCCATGCTATTCTGCGCCGCAACGCCGGAAAGATGAGCGTTCGTGGCCCAACGCCAAGCGCGTCTATCGGGTCATGAAGGTCCATAACCTTCTATTGGTGCGCCACACCGGAGTAGCCGAGGAGCGTCGTCATGACGGTCAGGTCGCCGTCGAACGCTCGAACATCAAATGGTGCTCCGACGGCTTCGAGATCGGCTGCGACAACAAGGAGAAGGTCCGAGTCGCCTTTGCCCTCGACTGCTGTGACCGTGAGGCAATCGCCCTTGTCGCCACAACCGAGGGCATCAAAAGCCAGGACGTGCAGGACCTCGTGATCACCGCCGTCGAGAACCGCTTCGGCCGCATCAACATGCTGTCCGAACCTATCGAATGGCTCACCGACAACGGCTCCTGCTTTGGCGCGAATCACATTGCCGCCTATAAACGCCTCTGGCCGTAAGCCAACAATGCTCAACTGAAAAACGAGCGGCAGCTTTTGGTGATCCGCCGTCGCAGTCTGCACGGTCGGAATGAAGGCGCAAAGGAGACACGACTTCCGCCTTTGGCTCAAAGCAGCCATCCATCGTGTAACCGCCAGTGTGCTGGAAAGGGAACGTATCCGATCGAGCTACCTGCCTATCGGCTACGTTGGATGTCGTTTGCGCGCCTTGAACGGGAGGAGCAATGTCCATCTACCGCCTAGCACCCGTTTCGATGACGTCCTGTGGTTCGATATCGTCCGGGTTAAAGAGTTAGGCGCTCCCCGTTCGGGTCGAGTGGCTCCTTCCGTTTCAGTTTCCCTTTCATTGCGGCCCTCCTTTCAGAGCCGTTCGTAGGTCACGCGCCAACCTTCTTTGGGATCGGCGGGCGTGATCGTG
>Ga0153956_1000268_pt1 | contig 63083 bp, 60 predicted proteins | sample TSFL040MetaG_FD_104704 | JGI IMG/M metagenome (GOLD analysis project Ga0153956, IMG submission 104704) | Attine ant fungus gardens microbial communities from Florida, USA - TSFL040 MetaG | ecosystem: Host-associated > Fungi > Mycelium > Unclassified | place: USA: Florida, Wekiwa Springs...
CGACCACGCCGCTCGTCTCGGGGCCGGGAGGTGTGACGTCCCCGGCGTCTTCGTCACGGACCCTTGACGTCTTCCCCCGCGAAGCCTCACGTCCTGGGCGCCTCATGGGGGTCACAGCCTGCCAGGACCCCCATGAGGCGCCCGGGACACCCCGGACCATCTCGGATGGCCGCCAGCCACCCGAGCCCTCGCCCGTCCCTCCATGGTCGCCTGGTGGCAGCCCCTGCGCGTCGGCTGCGAGGAGATGGCCCGCTACGACGACGAGCTCGCCGCCGTCGCTCGGGTCGCCGGCCCGTCGTTGCTCGCGCCCGGTCGATTGCGCCGACCGGCTCAGCTGAGCCGCCGGGCGAAGACGACCGCGTCGACTCCGGACCCCCCGTCGCGCACCCGCTCCTCGGCGACCGGCAAGTCCCAGTGGGCGGGATCGAGGAGGGATCTCGCGGTCTCGACCGAGACCTGCACCTGGCCGGCCGCGGCGGTCGGGGCTCCGGTGGCCGGGTCGATCGGCTGGTGGCCGACCAGGAGCAAGGCGCCGCCGGGAGCGACGGCCGCCGCCAGTCGTCCCACCGCCTCCTCCACCGAGCCCGCGATGTGGACGTAGATGGAGGCGACGAGCTCGTAGCGGGCCGGCTCCGGCGTCCACGCCGCGAGGTCGGCCTCGATCCACCCGATGCGCGCCGCGATCTCCGGGCCGGCGGCCACGGCCATCTTCCGCCCCTGGGCCAGCGCCGCCGCGGAGAAGTCGACCGCCGTGACCTCCCAACCGCGGGCCGCCAGCCAGAGCGCCTCGGACCCGTGACCGCATCCCGCGTCGAGGGCGAGGCCGGGCGGCAGATCGTCGACCAGCGAGGTCAGGTGCCCACTCGGCGCCCGCCGCGCGACACGGTCGCCGTGCTCGTCGAGCGTCCTCGCCCAGAGCCGCTCCCAGAAATCGCGATCGTAAGCATGGTCCGCCACGGGCTCGGCCGCTGATCGTAGCGTCCGCCTTCGCCCCGACTGCCGGGCTCGGCACGCCACGCGCTCGCCGGCGTCATCGCCAGGTACGCACCAGGTAGGCTTTGGCTGGTGAGCCAGCCAGGACCCACCTCCTCCGTCCTCGATCTCGCCGCCGCCTTGCGCGCCCGCGAGCTCTCCGCAATCGAGCTGCTCGACGCTTGCCTTGCCGCCGTCGATGAGCGCAACCCGGAGCTGAACGCGGTCGTGTGGCGCGACGACGAGGCCGCGCGCGCTGCCGCGGCGGCCGCCGATCAGCGCCTCGCGGCCGGCGAGGAGGGGCCCTTCCTCGGTGTTCCGATCCCGATCAAGGACCTGACGCCGGTCGCCGGCTGGCCGGTCACCTTCGGCTCCCACGGCGCCCCCGAGGGCCCGAGCGAGGAGAGCGAGCTGGTCGTCGAATCGCTGCGGGCCGCCGGCTTCGTCCTCTGCGGCCGCACCAACACGCCGGAGTTCGGGCCGCTGACCGTCGCCGAGAACAGCCGCTACGGGATCACCCGCAACCCCTGGGACTCCGAGCGCTCCGCGGGTGGCTCGTCCGGCGGTGCCGCCGCCGCGGTCGCCGGCGGCATGTTCCCGCTCGCCCACGCCAACGACGGCGGCGGCTCGATCCGCATCCCCGCCGCCTACTGCGGCCTGGTCGGGTTGAAGTCGAGCCGGGCGCGGGCGCCGCGCCGCTTTCAGAGCTGGATGGGAGGAGTGGTCGAGGGCGTCGTCGTTCGCACCGTGGCCGAGGCGGCGGCGCTGCTCGACGTGACCGCCGGCCCCGACCCGCTGGCCTGGAACAACGCCCTGCCGGGGACGCGGGCGTTCGCCGCGGAGGTCGGCGCGGCGCCCGGCCGCCAGCGGATCGGGCTGATGGCCGAGGCCCCGCTCGGCATCCCGACCGATCCCGCCTGCGTCCAGGCCGCCCGCGACACGGCGACGTTGCTCGCCGAGCTCGGGCACGAGGTCGAGGAGGTCGAGGTGCCGACCGTCTCCGAGGAGCTGATCGGGCCGTTCATCGTCATGACCCAGGCCGGCCTCGCCGACTTCGACGGCGTCGACTGGTCGCGGACCGAGCCCCACATCCAGCACGGCCACAAGGTCGCGACCGAGGAGCTGAGCGCCTACGACTACGTGGCCGCCGTCGCCAAGCTCGAGCAGCTGAGCCGGCGCGAGATGGCCCGCTGGGGCCGCGACTTCGACGTCCTGCTGACCCCCACCTCGGCGATCCTGCCGCCGCCCGCCGGCCAGATCCTCGCCGCCCAGCACGCCGCGCCGGAGCTGCCGGTGCCCGACGTGGTCGCCTCGGTCTCCTTCACCGCCTTCGCCAACGTCACCGGCCAGCCCGCGATCTCGCTGCCGCTGCAGCAGACCGCCACGGGCCTGCCGGTGGGGGTGATGCTGACCGGCGCCCCCTTCGACGAGGCCGGCCTCCTGCGCCTCGCCGCCCAGCTCGAAGCGGCCCGCCCCTGGGTCGGACGGGCTCCGGCGGCGACGATCGCGGACCGCTAGCCCGCGGCGCCGACCGGGGGCGGATCCCTCCTCGTTTGCCGGGAACCGCGAAGATGGCCTCGGCGGCTTCATCAAGCCCCTTCCCGGGCTCGAGGACGCCGCCGACCGCGCCGCGAGGCGGGGTCCCTTACCTCCACAGGCCGCTGATCGGCACCGCGAAGATCCGGTCGCCCAGTGGCACGGTGGCTGCGCCGGCGTAGAGGAGGACCCCGCAGCGAAAGCCCTCGCCGCCGGCGTCCCGCAGACGTTCGAGGGCCCGCCAGTCGCGCGCCTGGAGCGAGGCGCTCGCCTTCACCTCGACGGCCGCGATATTCCCGGCGCGGTCCTCGAGGACGATGTCGATCTCGTCGCGGGCCTGGCGGTAGTGAAAGAGCCGCGGTGCCTTCTCCGACCACTCCGCATGGCGAAGGATCTCCATGGCGACGAAGTTCTCGAGAACCTTCCCGGTCACCTGGTCGTCGTTCGCGAGGCGCTCGTGGTCCGCCCCCAACAGGTGCGACAGCAGACCGGTGTCGACGTTGTGCGTGGGATCAGGTCGGCCACGGCGGTCCGGCGGTTGTCGAATGCGATTTTTGTCTGTGCAGAATGCGATTTTGGCCGCCCACGCGCGGTCAAAAGCTTGCTGCCGGCCCTACCGACTCAAGGACCGGGCGATCGCCACCGCGGTCGCTTTGTCGAACTCGCCCTCCAGCCGCACCATCACGTCGCCGCGCTGGACGAGGAGGGCGTTGGCGGCGAGGCGCGAGCGGTCGATGTGGAAGATGTGGTCGGCGGGCTTGAAGAAGAAGACGTGGAGCCCCTCGACCCAGAGGGCGAAGTGCCCGTCGATGCCGAACCGTTCGACCTTCACGCCCTGTGGCGCGAGCTTGCCGAAGGCGGCGGGCGCGAAGTGGCCGTGCAGCTCGTTGACGAGGAGGCCGACGCCGGTGAGGCGCGAGCGCGGCAGCCCGGCCCGCGGGGGGTAGGTGAGGTTGAGGCCGTGGCCGGGCACCCGCGGGTCGAGGAAGACACCGTCGGGCGGGCCGACGTTCCGCGGCAGCAGCGGTGAGAAGGGGAGACGGCGGCGGGCCGCGGCGAGGGTGGTGGCGCGACCGACGCGCCAGCCCGGCTTCGCCCGCGCCTGCCGCGGCAGCGCCGGGACCCGTTCTACCGACACCCCGCGCAGGCCGAGGAGCTCGAGCGCGGCGTGGCGGGTCGTCGGCACCGCCGCCGCGGCGGCAGCGGCGAGCAGGAGGAGCGCCGCGGCGACGAGCAGGGCCAGGCGCAGGCGGGGGTGGCGGCGCCGGGCGGCCGGCCGGCGCTCGCTCGGGCGGCGCGTCTCGGCGCTCGGGCGGCGCACCTCGGCGGCGCGCAGCTCGGCGCCCACGCGGGGCGCGAGCGGCGGCGTCGCGGGGTAGTCGACGCTCGTCCCCAGGCCGCGCAGTCGGCGCTCCAGCTCAGCCATCGCTCTCCAGCTCCTTGCGCAGGCGAGCGAGCGCGCGGCTCAGGCGCGACTTGACCGTGCCCCGGCGGATCCCGAGCGCCGCCGCCGCCTCCGCCTCGCCGAGCTCGAGCAGGAAGCGCGCCGCGATGATCGACTGGTCCCGCGGGTCGAGGCGGGCGATCGCGGCGAGCAGCTCGCGGCGCTCCTCGCCGGCCAGCGCCTCGGCCTCGGCGCCAGGCCCCGCGGCTGGCGCCGGCTCCTCGCCGAGGCGCAGCGCGAGCCGCTCGCGACGCCGCTCGGAGGTCCGTCGGTTGCGGGCCTCGTTGGCGACGATGCGCAGCAGCCAGGGCCGGAACGGGGCGCCCGCCCGGAAGCGATCGAGGTTGCGGTAGGCCTTGACGAACCCGTCCTGGGCGGCCTCCTCCGCGTCCGGTGCGGAGCGGGTGATCAGCCAGGCGACCCGGAAGGCGATCGTCTGGTGGCGCTCGACCAGCCCTTCGTACGCGCACACGTCGCCCTCCCGCGCCCGGGTGATCAGCTCCTCGTCCTCGGCGGTCGTGTCGGCCGACACTCACTCCTTCTACAACCGCCGGCGCCGATCGGTTCCGGGCGGGGACGGGAACCGATCCCGGCCGGCGGTTGTAGTGAGGGCAGGACCACGATCACGGGATGCAGATGAGAGGAGCCGGGAAATGACTGGAGCCAGGATGCGAGGTCGTCGTCCGATCGCAGCAGCGGCGGCGCTTGTCGCCCTCGTCGCGCTCTTCACCCTTGCCGCCGGCAGTGCCCGTGCCGCGTGGGGGTCGAAGCGGTGAGCCGTCACGGCGGCGCGCCCGGTTCGCCGGTGACCGTGACGCTCGCCTGCGACTTCTGCTTCCCGCCCTGCGTCGGGCCGAAGGGCGAGCGGCACCCGCAAGGCTTCGCGCACGGGCCCTGCATGCTGGGGACGAAGGAGGATCCGCCCGCCTGGTTCGGCGTCTCCCTCCTGCCCCGCTTCCGGACCCTCGCGCTTGCCGCTTGCCGCGGCGGCGCGCACGGGCCCGCGGTCTGTCCCCCGCGCACGACCCTCGGGCCGCCCCACCGGGCGCCCTTCGCGTTCCTCGGCCGCGCGGTGCCGCCGCCCGGAGGCAACGATCCCGGCTCCGGCAAGCCGCCGCGCTACCGCCTCGGCTTCGAGATCCCCGACCTGCGCCCGGGCCTCTACACCTTCGTGATCTGGTGCGACGCCTGCCTGGCCGGGAGGAAGGGCTCGCTGATCTCCGGCGGTGCCTCGCCCCGTTGGCGCCTGACGATCCGGTGAGTCCCGGCGCTCAGAGGGTCCGACAGGTGTCGGTGGCGTCGCTGCGGGTGACGTTGCCGGGATCGAGCACGCGGCCGAGGCTGGCGACCCCGACCTTCCACTGGGGCCCCTGCTTCACCAAGGCGGTTTCGTAGCCGCCGGTCCCCTTGACGAAGGCGACGATCCACTTGCCGCCCTGCTTGACGACGGCGTCGCCGACCCGCCAGCGGGCCCCGGTCGAGATCCCACCGTCCACGTTGCTCGCGTACCTGCCGTTCGCGCAGTAGGTCTCTTCGACCGCCATCCCGTCGCCGCGGGTGCCGACGAAGGTCGAGTCCTTGATCTGGCCGAACGCGATCCGGTTGGCCTGGTTCTGCTTGACGCACGCGGCCTTGTTCCTCGCCGTGCACTTGAGGACTTCCGGACCCGCCGCGGCCGGCCCGGCCGCCTGCGCCGTCGGCACCGCGACGAGCGTCAGCAGTCCGGCAAGGCAGAGCAATCGCGGCGGCGAGGCGCAGATGGAACGCAAGATGGATCTCCTTGGACGAGGAACGAGGGGGCCACGATAGCCGCCGGCCCAGGCGGCCCGGGGGGCGTGCGGGTGGGGAAGCAGCCGCCCGGGTCGGAGGGTGGGAGTCACAGAGAGGCGCTTGTTAAGGGACGAAGCCGTGCGCGAGCCCCGGGTCCCACCAGGGTGCGTTCGCAGTTAGCCACAACATGTGTGGCTAACTGCGAACTCGGTAGGGAGGGGCGTGGGGATCCGGGACGAGGACGCACGCGAGGCGTACGGGATCCGCGCGGGAGCGTCACCTCTCCCGCCTTCCGTGAGCCTTCCTGCTGATTCGTGCGTCTCTCGTGACGCCCGTCCTGTCGTTCGCTGACTTATGGGCGCTCTGGCGCCCTCAACTCAGCGAGCGCCACGGGCCCCCCGGGGTCGCTGCCGAGGGCGGTGACCTTGCCTTTGCCGCCGTGGCGGGCGAGCTGGTTCGGCAGCGCGGCGAAGAAGAACTTGAACGGGCGCCCGAGGTGGAGGCGCTGGATCAGCCAGGCGGGGATCGGCTTGAGCTCGACCGGCACCGGGTGTCCCCTGAAGTGGATCTCGACCGCTTCGACCGCCATGCTGGTCCGCCCGACGACGTAGTGGATCTCCTGGTCGAGGCCGGCGTTGCCGCCCCAGCTCGCGTAGAGGTCGCCGCCTTCCGGCAGGACGCCGCATCCCTGGCCGGTGAGCCCGCGTTCCTGGAGCGCCAGCATCGACTCCTGGGTGACGTCCTCGGCCGCCTGCGGGTCGCCGAGGATCCCGACCGCGATCCGGTAGGCGGGCCGCCAATGCCGCTCGACCAGCGCTTCGGCCGCCGCCGCCGAGCCCGCGACCGCGGCCCGCACCAGCTCCTCGTCCCGCGCCGGCGTCGCCGCCACGGCGTGCACCCGCCGCGCCGTCGCCCGCCTGTCGCCGAAGTCGCCGATCTCTCCCCTGTACGCCGCGCGACCCCGGAACGCTCCCTCCTGTGATGCTAGGCGGGTGCAAGATCGTTCCGCGCTGATCTCCCGCCTGCGGGAGGAGCTCGGGACCCGCGATCGGGTCCTGACCTCGCCCGCCCAGCTCGCCCCCTTCGGCTCCGACGCGCTGACCGCCTTCCACGCCCGCCCGCTGGCCGTCGTCCTGGCCGAGAGCGCCGAGGAGGTGATCGCCACCGTCCGCCTCTGCCACCGCCTCGGGGTCCCCTTCGTCGCCCGCGGCAGCGGCACCTCGCTCTCCGGCGGATCGCTGCCGCTCGAGGACGGGATCGTGATCGCCCTCAACCGCCTCAACCGGGTGCTGCGGGTCGACCCCGAGGAGCGGCTCGCGGTGGTCGAGGCCGGGGTCATCAACCTCGACGTCTCCCGCGCCGCCCTCCCGCACGGGCTCGAATACGCGCCCGACCCCTCCAGTCAGACGGTCTGCACGATCGGCGGCAACGTCGCCTTCAACTCCGGCGGCGCCCACTGCCTCAAGCACGGGATGACCGCCAACCACGTGCTGGCGATCCGCGCCGTCCTCCCCGACGGCGAGGTGGTCGAGCTCGGCGCGCCGCGGCGCCTCGGCGTCGGGCCCGACCTGGTCGGGCTCTTCTGCGGCTCCGAGGGCCTGTTCGGGATCGCGCTCGAGGTTACCGTCCGCCTCGTCCCGATCGCCGCCGCGACCCACACCATGCTCGCCGTCTTCGACTCGCTCGAGGCCGCCGGGGACGCCGTCGCCGCGATCGTCGCCGCCGGGCTCCTGCCGGTCGCGATGGAGATCATGGACGCGCTCGCGGTCGAGGCCGCGGAAGCGTCGGTGCACCCCGAGTATCCGCGCGGCGACGCCGTCCTCCTGGTCGAGCTCGAGGGTGAGCCGGCGGTGGTCGAGCACGAGGTCGCGACGGCGGTGGCGCTGCTCGGCGCGGCGGGGGCGGGGGAGATCCGCCAGACCGCCGACGCGGCCGCGCGGGCGCTGATCTGGCGCGGCCGCAAGAGCGCCTTCTCGGCGGTCGGCTGGCTGGCGCCCGACTACATCGTCCAGGACGGGGTGGTCCCCCGCACCCGCCTCGGCGAGGCCCTGGCGGAGATCGACCGGATGGCGGCGCGGGCCGGGATCCGGGTCGCCAACGTCTTCCACGCCGGCGACGGCAACCTGCACCCGCTGATCCTCTTCGACGGCCGCGAGCCGGGGGCGCTGGACCGGGCCGAGGCGCTGGCCGCCGACATCCTCGGGCTCTGCGTCCGGCTCGGCGGCTCGATCACCGGCGAGCACGGCATCGGGGTCGAGAAGCGCGAGTTCCTGCCGCTGATGTTCGGCGCCGAAGACCTCGCCTTCATGGCCCGCCTGCGCGCCGCGATCGACCCCGCCCGCCTCGCCAACCGCTCGAAGATGCTCCTGGAGCCCGCGGCGTGAGCGCGGCCATCGCGGTGGACGGGATCCGGGACGCGGTGCGGGGCGCCGCGAAGGTCCTGCCGCGCGGGGCCGGGACCAAGCCCGGGCTCTCGGCGCCGGGGGACGACGCGACGCCGCTCGACGCCGCCGGCCTGCGCGGCATCACCGGCTACGACCCCGGCGAGCTCACCTTTACCGCGCTGGCCGGGACGCCGATCGCCGACCTCGAAGCGACGCTCGGCGAGCACGGGCAGCACCTGCCGTTCGACCCGCCGCTGGCCGCCGCCGGAGCCACCCTCGGCGGTGCCGTCGCGAGCGGCGTCCCTGGCCCGAACGCCTTCGGCAACGGCGTCGTCCGCGATTTCGTCATCGGCGCCAAGGTGATCGACGGCCGCGGCCGCGTCGTCTCCGGCGGCGGCCGGGTGGTCAAGAACGCGGCGGGCTTCGACCTGCCGAAGCTGATGGTCGGCTCGGCCGGCCGCCTCGGGGTGATCGTCGAGCTCAGCTGCAAGGTCTTCCCGCGCCCCGACCGCTACGCCACCGTCGTCTTCGAGCCCGCCACCTTCGCCGCCTCGCTCGCCGCGCTGGGCGCCCTCGCCCGGGGACCGGTCGCCTTGGTGGCGCTCGAGCTGGCGCCGCCGACCACCGTCACCGCCCGCCTCGCCGGCGCCGCCGAGCTGCTCGACCAGCGCGTCGCCCGCCTGCGCGAGCTCGTCGACGCCCCCTCGCTCCGGATCGACCCGGACGCCGAGGCGCCGCTCTGGGAGGAGGCCCGGGAGCTCGCCTGGGCCCCGGCCGGCGCCGCCGTCCTCGCCGTGCCCACGGCACTCGGCGAGCTCCCCGCCCTGGAGCGGGCCCTGGCGCCGACCGACGCCCCGCGCCGCTATGGCCTCGGCGGCGGCCTCGCCTGGATCGCCTGGTCGCCCGCCCGTCCCGTTGCCGAGCTCACCGCGCTGCTCGCCGGCCTCGGCCTCACCGGGATCGCCCTCCGCGCCGCCCCGAGCGACCGCGCCCTGCTCGGCGCCCGCCCCGCCAACGCCTTCGCCGAGCGGGTGCGCGCGGCGATCGACCCCGACCGCAAGTTCCTGGAGGTCTGAGTGCAGCAGGCGATCCCGGTCGAGCGGCTCGGCCCCACCGGCCCCGCGATGGCGGCGCCGGTCGAGGCCTGCGTCCACTGCGGCTTCTGCCTGCCGACCTGCCCGACCTACGTCGAGCTGGGCGAGGAGATGGACTCGCCGCGGGGCCGGATCTTCCTGATCAAGGAGGCGCTCGAAGGCAAGCTCGAGATCGAGTCGGCGCTGCCCTACATCGACAACTGCCTCGGCTGCCAGGCCTGCGTGAGCGCCTGCCCGTCCGGGGTCGAGTACGGCGACCTGATCACCGCCTTCCGCGCCCACGCCGAGGGGGTGCGGGAGCGCCCGCCGCGCGAGCGGGCCCGGCGCGCGGCGCTGCTGGAGACCCTGGCCGACCCGCGCCGGTTCCGCGCCGCGACCCGGCTCGCGGGTGTGGGACGGCGGCTGCGCGGCGCCCTCCCCGCGTCCCTGCGCGCGCTGGTCGACGTCGCCCCGGCCCGGCTCCCCGAGGCGCCCGCGCCGCTGCCCGCCGTCCACCCCGCCGCGGGCCCGCGCCGCCACCGCGTCGCCCTGCTCACCGGCTGCGTGCAGGAGGCGCTGGCGCCGGAGATCACCCGGGCGACGCTGCGGGTCCTCGCCCGCAACGGCATCGAGACCGTGATCCCGGCCGGGCAAGGCTGCTGCGGGGCGCTCGCGATGCACGCCGGCGACGCCCCGCGGGCCCGCCGCCAGGCGCGTCGCAACCTCGCCGCCTTCCCCGCCGACGTCGAGGCCGTGCTCACCACCGCCGCCGGCTGCGGGTCGGGCATGCGCGAGTACGGCCTGCTCTTCGCCGGCGAGCCCGACGCCGCGGCCGCCGCCGCCCTCGCCGAGCGCACCCTCGACGTCTCCACCTTCCTCGCGCGGGTGGGACTGACGGCGCCGCCGCCCGACCCGGCGCCGCTCCGGGTCGCCTACCAGGACGCCTGCCACCTCGCCCACGCCCAGGGCGAGCGCGACGCCCCGCGGGCGCTCCTGCGCGCGATCCCCGGACTGGAGCTGCTCGAGCCCGCCGAGCCGGAGCTCTGCTGCGGGTCCGCCGGGACCTACAACGTCGAGCGCCCGGAGATCGCCGCGCGGCTCGGCCGGCGCAAGGCGGCGAACCTGGCGGCGACCGGCTGCGAGCTGATCGCGAGCGGCAACGTCGGCTGCCTGAACCAACTGCGGACGCACCTCACCGCGGCGGGGACCCCGATCCCGGCCCTGCACACGCTCGAGGTCCTCGACCGTGCCTACACATCCACCCTGAAGGAGGCTTCCACTTGACGAACGACACCGAGGTCCAGCGCGACGGGCTCGACGAGCGCGGCGCGACCGAGATCCTCAGCCCCGCGGCGGTCGAGTTCCTGGCCGAGCTGCACGGCCGCTTCGACGCGCGCCGCCGCGAGCTCCTCGCCGACCGGGCCGAGCGGCGTCGCCGGATCGCCGCCGGCGAGGGGCCCGACTTCCTCGCCGAGACCGCCGCGATCCGCGCCGACGAGTCCTGGCGGGTGCCGCCGCCGCGCGCCGATTACGCCGACCGCCGGGTCGAGATCACCGGCCCGACCGACCGCAAGCTGGTGATCAACGCGCTCAACTCGGGCGCGCGCGGCTTCATGGCCGACTTCGAGGACGCCAACTCGCCGACCTGGCACAACCAGGTCTCCGGGCACGCGAACCTGATCGACGCGATCGAGGGGACGATCACCTACGTGAGCTCCGACGGCCGCCACTACGCGCTCGGCGACGAGGTGGCGACGCTGCTGGTGCGCCCGCGCGGCCTCCACCTGCCGGAGCGCCACCTGTCCTTCGCCGGCGCGCCCGCCGCCGGCGCCCTCGTCGATTTCGGCCTCTTCGCCTTCCACGGCGCGCCGCGGCAGCTGCGACGCGACCGCGGCGCCTACCTCTACCTGCCGAAGCTCGAGCACCACCTCGAGGCGCGCCTCTGGAACGACGTCCTCGGCTGGAGCGAGGACGCGCTCGGCCTCGCCCGCGGCTCCTTCCGCGCCACGGTCCTGATCGAGACCCTGCCCGCCGCCTTCCAGATGGACGAGATGCTGTTCGAGCTCCGCGAGCACTCCTACGGGATGAACGCGGGGCGCTGGGACTACATCTTCTCCTCGATCAAGACGCTGCGCGAGCGCCCTGAGGCGGTGCTGCCGGACCGCACCGAGGTGAAGATGACGGTGCCGTTCATGCGCGCCTACACCGAGCTGCTGGTCCGCACCTGCCACCGGCGCGGCGCCTTCGCGATGGGCGGGATGGCGGCGCTGATCCCCTCGCGGACCGACGCGGCCGCCAACGCGCGCGCGGTGGCCGCGGTCCGGGCCGACAAGGAGCGCGAGGCCGGCGACGGCTTCGATGGCACCTGGGTCGCCCACCCCGACGTGGTCGGGGTCGCCACCGCCGCCTTCGACGCGGTGCTCGGCGAGCGTCCCAACCAGATCGACCGGCGCCGCGACGACGTCGCGGTCGAGGCGGCGCAGCTGCTCGACCTGGCGGCGACGCCGGGGGCGGTCACCGAGGCGGGCCTGCGCAGCAACGTCAGCGTCGGCTTCCAGTACGTCTCCTTCTGGCTCGGCGGCCGCGGCGCGGTCGGCCTCGACAACCTGATGGAGGACGCGGCGACCGCCGAGATCGCCCGCGCCCAGATCTGGCAGTGGATCCACCACGGCGTCCAGCTCGACGACGGCCGGCCGATCACCCGCGAGCTGGTCGTCGCGATCCTCGCTGAGGAGATGGAGAAGATCCGCGCCGCGGTCGGCGAGGAGACCTGGGAGGCGGGACGTCCCGACGACACCCGCCGGGTCTTCGAGGCGGTGGCCCTGGCCGAGGACTTCCCCGATTTCCTCACCCTGCCCGCCTACGAGCTGCTCGACTGAGGCCGGCGATGCCGCCCCGTCCGGCGATCGGCATCTGCGCGGCCTGGGACCGGGCGGCCTGGAGCTTCTGGGACCAGGACGCGGCGCTGGTCGCCGGGACCTACCTCGACCGCGTGCGGCGGGCGGGCGGCCTGCCGCTCCCGCTGGCGCCGGAACCGCTCGACGAGGCCGACGTCGAGGCGCTGCTAGCCCGGGTCGAGGGCCTGCTGCTGATCGGCGGCGCCGACCTCGACCCCGCCTCCTACGGCGCGACCGCCACCGCCCGCACCGAGGCCACCTCGCCGCTGCGCGACGAGTTCGAGCTGGCGCTGGTCCGCGCCGCCTTCGCCCGCGACCTGCCGGTGCTCGGCATCTGCCGCGGCCTGCAGATCATGAACGTGGCGACCGGCGGCACCCTGCACCAGCACCTCACCGACGCCGGCTTCGCCGAGCACCGCCCGCTGCCCGGCAGCCTCGGCGAGCCGACCCTCCACCAGGTCGAGGGCGAGCGGGGGACGCTGACCGTCAACTCCCACCACCACCAGGGCGTCGACCGGGTCGGCGAGGGCGCCCGCGTCGTCGCCCGCTCCCTGCCCGACGGCCTGGTCGAGGCGCTCGAGTGGCCGGCCCGGCGCCACGCCCGCGGCGTCCAGTGGCACCCCGAGGCCCTGGAGCTCGACACGACGATCGCCGGCCTGGTCGCCGCCACCAGGGCCTGACCCGGCCTCAGCTCCCGAGCCACTCCTCGTAGGTCGGCCCGGCGAGCTTCGCCACCGGGCCGGGGAGGAGGCCGCCGGCGGGGTAGATGCCTTCCGGGTCGTCGGGCCACTCGCCGGTCTCGATCCGCGGGCCGTCGCCCCGCCTGGCGACGAGCAGCTTCGCCATCTCGACCAGGTTCTCCTCGCGCGGCCCGGCCACTTCGGCGATCGGGTTGCCGAGCGGGGCGGAGTCGGCGCCGTCGATCAGGTCGGCCAGCGCCTCGGCGACGCTGCGCGCGGCGACCAGCTGGGTGCGCATCGCGGGCACGTAGCTGACGTCGCCCTGGCGGCCCCATTCGACCAACTGCTCGACGAACTCGTGGAACTGGGCGGCGCGCAGGATCCGCGCGGGCACCGGCCCACCGAGGTGAGCGCGCTCCTGGATCGCCTTGGCGACGTTGTAGCCGACGTCGAAGCGGTCGGTGCCGATGATCGAGACCGCGATGATCCCGTCGACCCCCCGCTCCGCACCCACCCGCTGCAAGTTGCCCGCGGCGGTCTCGAAGAACTCGGCCGCCCCGTCGGGCGTCGCGCTGGTGGTCGCGTCGATCACCACGTCGACCCCCTCCAACGCCTCCCCGAGCCCGTCCCCGGAGATCACGTCCACTCCCTCCCCCCGGGCGATCGACACCACCTCATGCCCCCGCTCCCCCAGCACCTCGACCGCATGGTGCCCAAGCCGCCCGGTAGCACCGGCGACAGCGATCTTCTTACCAGCCATGGTCACTTTCCTTTCCGTCTGGGACGACCTCCTGAGCCGCCCACCTTTTCCGTCTCACAAGTAGGACGGAACGGAGGGCGAAGATGTGACCGGAACACCGAGGCGAGGGCCCGTCCTCGTCGAGCTTCTTTCTCCGCGCCTTAACACTGGATACCGCGCTGAGCCTCGTCGTGGGCCTCTGCCTCGTGGTCACGGCCACCCTTCCCGCCGGCGCCCCCGCGGCGACGCCCGCCCCCGTCGCTGCCTGGTCCTTCGACGAGGACGAAGGCGGCACCGTCGAAGATCTGTACGGCGAAGCCGACGGGACGGTCGAAGCCGCCGGCTGGAAGACGGGCGTCTACGGCTCCGGTCTGGAATTCGACGGCGAAGAATCCTGCGTCACCGTGCCGAACGGCCCACAGTTCCAGATGGGCGAAGAATTCACGGTGGAGGCCTGGGTACGACCCGACGCGGCGAAAGAATTCGCCCCCGTCTTCTTCAAAAGCGTTACCCACCGACCTACACTCCACCCGTGGAAGCGCAGAACAAGTTCAGCCCACTCCGAAGTGGTCCATGCGGCGGGAAACCGGGTTCCTGGCACAACGTCTAGTCTGCCGAACCCGAGGCATCCCGACAATGGAGCACCTGGGTGTCATCTATTGATCTTGTCCGCCCAGGCTTCGAGTGAGTCGTTCCGCCGGACCTCCCAGGACTCGAGCGTCGGTGCGGCGAGGATAGCGTCGATGAGCTCCCGGTCGGCGCCCACGAGAGTTGAGTCGAAGTCGACATTGCTCACCACGTACCAGGAATGGTCGGCCGGCCAGATCAGGTTCGGGGAGCAGGACAGCCATCGGGACGGGAGAAGGCGCTGCTCTCTCCTCCCGTCGCTGTAGATGTCGGTCACCCATGACTCACCCGAGTCATACCCGACCCCCCCCGCCGCCGACACCGGCCCCGAGAAGACGACGAAGTCGCCGGGCCGATGCAATTGAACCGCGCCTGGATACGCTTCCTCCACCCCGCCGCGGATCGTGTTGAGGCCGAAGAAGCAGTCCTCGCTGTCCGTCGTGTGGGTGGCGAGGATTCCGCAGAGGGCCTCCAGGACGACCGGGTCCATCTCGCCGACGCTGGGTTCGGTCCCCTTCCATTCTGAGCCCCAGCGGTCGAGCGGATCACTTATCCCGACCAGCCGGTGCCACTGCATCTCACGATGGGCGGTCCGACCCAGCTTCTCGGCGACCGCGGCCCAGGAGATCGGCTCGCCTTGGCCGTCGCCGGCAGGGTGGAGGATCCGCACGTATGCGTCGTAGCCGTCCGGTACCTGCTGTTTGACCTTACCGCCGAAGCCACCTTCAAGTCGTGGGGCGATCCAGGCGCCTGCGGCTTCGCCATCGACGATCGTCAAAGCCTCTGACATGGGACGAATCTTGACGCACCGGAGAGTATGGGGTGTCCGATTCCGCACTTGAAGAGGTCGATTCGGGAACAGCCTCCAATGACCCAGAAGTGGCTTACACGATCGGCCCCGCCATCGAAGGTCTCGTCGGCACTGCCCGATCTGGCGCGCTGGGCGCGGAGATCGCGGCCCGCATCTGCGTTCACGGCCGGACCCGACGCAGGTCACGGGCGCATTCTTGTTCAGGTCGGCGGAGCCGAGTCCGGCTGACTTCCACCGGGGCACGGGACCTCACGTTCGACTCCGACGGGGTCAGCGTGGTCGAAGGGGCCACCAGCTTTCCGCATCTATTGATCGCAGGTCAGGACCAGCTCGCCGTCGGGGCCGGCCCGGGCCGTGGCACCAAGGCTCGGAGTCGGAACGGGCACCCGACAAACTGGCGCCGATCGTCGGCAAGATCACCGGCGGGGCTCTGGCAGCAAATCCCTCAGCTACTACCTCTACGCCGGCAACAGTGAATTCAAGCCCTACGGCGAAGTCCAGCACGTCCTCGGCACCGGCAAGAAGGCCACCGCCACGACCGCACCGCCCGGGGCGACCTGGAGCCACATCGCCCTGACCTACGACGGCGCCGTGGAGCGCCTCTACGTGAACGGCGCCAAGGTCGCCGAAACCGCCACCGAAGCACCGGTGACCACCAGCGGCGAACTCCAGATCGGCGCGGAGACCGAACACGGCGAATGGTTCTCGGGCAGGGTCGACGAAGTGCGGATCTACGACCGTGCGCTGAACGCCGGCGAGGTCGGCCCCGACATGGAAGCGCCGATCCAGACGCCCAGGCATGGCCCGGTCGCCGCCTGGTCCTTCGACGAAGGCGAAGGCTCGACCGCCGAAGACATCACCGGCGACGACCACACGGCGACGATCGAAGGGGCGACCTGGGCACGGGGTCGCTTCGGCGGCTCCCTCAAGTTCGGCGCGGGAAACCCATGCGTCTCGGTCCCCGACTCGCCCTCACGTCGACTTGGCATCATTGTCATCGGTGAAGACCCCGGGATTTCATCTGGGAGTAATTCCGATTCTCCTTCTCATGCTGGTCCTCGGACGAGGGAGCACCGATGGTGTGCCTCCTCAACGCCTGGCTTCAGGCTTTTCCTGTCCGCCGTGGTTTCGTGAAGCCGATCCGCTCGGAGTTGGTCGGCCGACGCTGTCGGGCTTGGTGGAGATGGATGTCTGTCGCTATTACGGTCCGCCGCTCGGGCTTCATCCGGTCGGAGGCCCGTCGAAGACGACGAACCTCCTTGCCGAACGGAGGGTTCACGACCGACGGACTATCCGCTCCGTTGCCGAGACCATCGACGGCTTGCCTCCATATCCTCCGGTCCGCGAGGGAGAACTGCGCTTTTGCCCAAATGAATCGACCGGTGGCATATATCTACGATTTCGTCAGCGCAATGGTGACGCGGCGTCGGTCAAGGTGATTCCGACCGGATGCAGGCGGGTCGTCGCCGGTCGTGCTGGCGTGTGGTTGGTTCTCCCCGATAGCCTGACGCAGCGACTTACTCGTATGGCGCCGTGACGGCTCGGCTCGCTTGAGGGGGCGCACGTGGAATCCGCGTCCGGAAAAGAGCTCAGTGGAGGCCGCACCGATCAGGCCTCGCACTGGAGAGCTTCGAAGGCGGCGGCGGTCGATTCTGGCTGGTGGAGAACGGCAGACTCGGCAGGCGCTGGAGGTGATCCTTGCTTGAGCGAAGACCGCGCGCGAGATGTCTATCGGGCGCTGCAGACGCTCGCGCGTCCCGTGGCGACGACGCCGTTCGTCCTCCTCTTCCTCTTTCTGCCCGCCTCGCACGCGGCGGCCCGATCGTCCGGTCCGCGTCTTGACCGTTCGTTCGGCATGGCAGGGTGGACGAGGACCCCGCCGGGCACCGGTGGGGAAGGACGGCTCGTCGAACTGTCGTCATCGCCTGATGCAGGAACGGTGGTGGCCGACTTGGACGCGGGTCAGATCGTCAGGCTGCATCTTGGGTGATATCTACCTGAAGCTCGATCGCGAGTACGAAGGCCCCGAGGGCGTAGCCTGGTTCATCCAAGCCGTTCGGCCGACTAAGACCATGTACGACATCGGCTAGCATCGCGTTCTCCTATGGAGGAAGACCAGCAACTCGACGCTGGTCGAGGCGAGCACGCAACCGCGCCACGGCTGGCGGCTCTCATGTTGGTGTTTTTCGGGGCGGCTGCCGCGGTGGTGTTGATCGTCGTCGGGGTCGATCTCCTCACCGAGATACACGGCTCCGAATGTCACGGGGAATTCCCGGTCTGTACGACTCCCACCCAGCAGTCCGCCAGACAGACGCTTGCCGTGTTGTGTGCGGCCGGGGTGCTGGCCTATCTTGTGGCGGCGCTTCCGGCCGTCAGGGCGAGGCGGTTCAACTGGGCACATGGCCTCGTCGGCCTGGTCATCATCCTGGCCTTGGTCATCGATCCGGTTGCGCATCTGAGCTCCGAAGCGGGTGGTGACCAATGGTTCCTGACGGGCTGACGAGCCCTGCCGTCGAAGGGAACCCGGCCGGGGCGGCGAAGCGTCCGGCAAACCTACGAGAGGAGCATCGATGAGTGAGGTCGTGGTGGTGGCGGAGATCGGGATCGCGCCGGGGAAGCGGGACGAGGCGCTGGCGGCGCTCCGGGTCCTCTGCGAGGAGACGCACGCGAAGGACGAGGGCTGTCTGCTCTACGCGCTGCAGCTCGACCCCGCCGATGACAGCCGCGTCTTCATGATCGAGAAGTGGGAGTCGGGCGAGGCGCTCGGGAAACACGGGGCGAGCGACCACATCAAGGCGATCGGGGAAAGCGGCACGCTCGCCGGGCCGCCGCGGGTGACGCTGCTCGAGCAGGCGGGCTTCGGCGAGGAGTCCAAGGGCTCGCTCTGAACCAGAGGCGCCGCGGCCCTCGTCGTCGCTTCAGCATCGACTGCGACAGACTGCAACAATCAAAGTTACAGAAATTAGGGTATATCTGAAACTTTGGTATGAGGATGAGGTTCGCATGGCAAGCGGGAATCGAAAGAAGGCCTTGCAGCACATCGCTCGCTTGCGGCGGGCCGAGCTGCGCTCGTCGGATCCCGATGTCGCTGCCGTCCGCGAAGACTTGGAAGAAGAGCTTGGGGGCACCGTCTCACGCAATCTCGCCGCCGAATCCCTCGGCGTCAGCCACACCGCCCTCAACCGTTGGATCGCCTCCGGCGACGTGCCCGTCGTGGTCTCCCCGCGAGGACGGAAGGAGGTGCCGATCCCGGCGCTGCTATCGCTCCACGAGCGGGTCGAGGACGAGCGTCGGTCGGGGCGCCGGCGCCTTCATACCCTGGAGCCGGCCATGGTCGATGCGCGACACCGCGCCGAGCGCATGCGCCCCCACCTCTCGGTCGCCGAGGAGCTTCGGTCCGCGGATCGTCATCGCGTCGCCGAGCTTCGCGGGCTCGCCTATCACCGGACGATCGCCCCGCGCCTGCGGCGACCGATGATCGAAGGCGCCGAGCGGAAGATCGCCCGCTGGGAAAAAAGCGGCAAGCTGGATCGGCACCATGCCGACGCCTGGCGTGAGGTCTTCAGCCTGCCGATGGTCGAGATCCGCAAGATCATCAGCGCCGACGATTCGCGCGGACGCGACCTCCGGCAGAACTCCCCGCTCGCCGGCCTGATCAGCGAGCCCGAGCGTCGCAAGATCCTCGAGAGCGTGAGCTGAGCGTGCGCAAAGCGGACTTCGATCACGTGGTCGCCTCCGCCGCGCTGATCTGCGGGGAGGAGGAGATCGTGGTGATCGGAAGCCAATCGATCTGGGGCAGCCTCGAGGATCCGCCCAAGGAGATGCTCCGCTCGCTCGAGGCGGACATCTATCCCCGACGAGATCCGTCGCGCGCCGAGGAAATCGACGGTCAGTTGGGCGACGGCTCGCAGTTTCAGCTCACCTACGGCTACTACGCCCACGGCGTCGGCCCTGAGACGGCGAAGGCCCCGGCCGGTTGGGAAGAGCGCCTGGTCGTGGTCGAGGTGCCCAGGCGACCCGGCGAAGATGGCCACGTCCGGGCGTTCTGCCTGGAGCGCCATGATCTGGTCCTGGCCAAGTGCGTGGCCGGGCGTCCCCGCGATTGGGAATTCGCCCGCGTGGCTCTGGCCGCCGGTATCGTCGAACTGGACCAGCTGCTGGCATTGATCGAGGATCTGCCCGTGGGTCGAGCGGACAGAGATCACGTGCGCTCGATGTTGGCGGGAATCCAAAAGCAGCTCCAGGCCCAGCGCCTCAAGGCCGCCCCGCTGCCGCCCTGAGCATCAGCGCCAGCGAGCGGCGGAGGCCGACGTCGGCGATCAGGGCACGCCACACGGTGAAGCCCGGATGGGACGGCTCCGGGGGGCCGCCGGGGGCGAAGCGGGCGTGCTCGGCGACCAGGGCGAGGGCGGCGGTGGCGGGGCCGATCTCGGTCAGGGTGGGGTGGAGGCTGCGCAGGGTGGTGCGGGGACCGGAGGGCTCCGGGGCGAGCCGCACGAGGAGCTCGGCGAGTCGCCTGCGCGGGCCGCCGCGCCGCCGCGCCAGGCGGGTGACGGCGACGGCGAGGACGAGGAGCAGGGCGCCGCCGCCCGCCAGCCCGACGATGCCGCCGCCGGTCCCGGTCGGTGCGGCGGCGCCCGCCTGGAGGAGGTCGAGGCCGGGGGAGACGTCGGCGGGGGACGCGGCCGGGGTCGGGTTGAAGGGGACCCAGCCGACGCCCGGGAAGTAGACCTCGATCCAGGCGTGGGCGTCCTCGTCGCGGACGGCCCAGACGTCGTGGCCGATCGCTTCCCCGGTGGCGAAGCCGACGACGACGCGGGTGGGGACGCCGGCGGCGCGGAGGAGCAGCCCGGCGGCGCCGGCGAAGTGCTGGCAGTACCCCCGGTGGGTATGGAAGAGGAATTCCAGCAGCGGTTCGTTGCCGGGCGCGCCGACTTCGGTGGTGTAGTGGTAGCGGCCTTCGTGGAGGAGGTAGTCCTCGACCCGGCGGACCACGGCGAGCTCGGTTTCGACCCCGTGGGAGAGCCGGTAGGCGAGGCGGAAGAGCCGACCCCAGTCGGTCCCCCGCAGTGGCTCCGGGAGGTCATTTGCCAGTTCGGCGAGCGGGTAGGGGATGAAGCGCGGCGGCGGCCCGAGGCCGATCTGCGTGAGCGCCTCGTAGCGCCGTCCGGTGGGCATCGGGATCCGCGCCAGGCGGGGGGCGCCGACGTTCACCGTCTCGGCTTCGACCCGGTAGGTGTCGCCTTCGCTCGGCGTGTGGAGGAGCGCCTCGCCGCCGCCGCGCTCCATCGCGATGCCGTGGGTCCCGCGCACCGCGACGATCCGCCCCGGCGCCACGACCAGCCGGTTGCGCAGTCCCCGCACCTCCACCTCGATCGTGCGCGGGCGCGCCGCCGGTTCGGGCAGGTGCGAGTCTTCGCGGGCGGCGAGCCAGCGCCGGTTGTCGAAGACTTCGAGCACCTGCATCCGCCAGAGCTCCGGGCGGGGCGCGGTGACGTCGAGCATGACGGCGCCGGTCCGCCGGTCTTCGAGCGGCCCGTAGGTCTGGCTGGTGTCGAGTTCGTGGAACTGGGCGTGCTGGTGGGAGTGGCCGAAGGGCTGCCAGCCCGCCCGCGGCGCCGCGACCTGGGCGCCGAAGAGGGCGATCGCGCCGACCATCGCGGCGGTGGCGACGATCGGGACGAGCCGCCCGCGGGCGACCCGCAGGACCGCGGCGACGAGGACGATCGCGCCCTGCCACGACGCGTCCGGGGTCTGCTGCATCGCGACCGCCGTGCCGAGCGGCACCAGCAGCAGGGTGAAGCCGACCAGCGAGCGCTCCCAGCCGTCCCCGCGCCAGAGGATCCCGGCGAGGCCGGTCGCGGTCCCGGCCACCAGCAGCACCGCCGCCAGCGCCCAGCCCTGGATGACCGGGGTGGCGGTGCCGATCGTCGGCAGGGCCTGGACCCCGTCGCGGAGCGCGGCCGCCGTCGTGTCCCAGGCGGCCGGGGCGAGCGTCCCCGCCGGCAGGCCGGCCGCGAGGATCGCCCCCGGCAGCCAGGCCACCGCCAGGATCGCCGCCGGGCGCGCGCCGAGCACGCCAGCCGCGGTGAGCGCGGCGACCGCGATCACCGGCACCAGCCACAGCAGCGCGGTGCCGAACGCCGCCCACCAGGTCGCGGCGCCGCCGACGCTCAGCAGGACCAGCGCGGCGGCGTCCCCCCAGCGGGGCCCGGGGCTCTCACGCGAGGCGGCGGTCGGCGCCATCTCCGAGACCGGTCCTCTCCAGCGGTACCACCTCGGGCGGCAGCCGCCGGGTCGGGGGTGCGGCGAGCGCCGGTGCCTGCGTCGCCCTTATATGGACCGCGCCGGGCGGGGCGGCGGCGGGCGCGGCGGCGCGGGCGCTGCGCACGCCGGCCAGGCGACGGTGCACGGTCGGCCAGCCCTCGGCCACGTTCTCGACCGGGATCGGCAGCCGCTCGCCGGGCAGCAGCACGCGGCAGCCGCCCGCCCGCGCGAGGCCGTGGATCCGCCCCGCCGCCGCGCGCAGGGTCCAGTCGACCGCCCCCTCGGAGGCCGCGCCGGAGAGGTCGACGACGACCAGCGGCAGGCCGCGCGGCGCGCTGATCACGCGGCGCTCCTGCCATTCCCCCGCCCGCGCCACGCTGGGCCAGTGGATGCGGCCGACCGGCGTGCCGCGCGAGTAGGGCTGGAGGCCGTCGGGCTCGGGATCGCCGCCGGGGTCGGCGCCCTGGGGGAGCGGCTGGACCCCGGTGCTCGCCGGCGCCGGCAGCACCAGCACGACGGCCGGCTCGCCGGCGCGGCGGCGGCGGGCGAAGAGGCCGAGGTCGTCGCGCACGCGCACCGCCGAGGGGCCGATCAGGTGGGGGCCGGGACGCTCGATCGTCAGCCGCTGCGCCGCGGCGCCGTCGAGCCGCCGCCAGGTCCCGTCGTCGCCGCGGACCTCGGCGTGCACCGGCAGCCCGCGCAGGCCGCGGACGTCGAAGCGGAGGGTGAGCGGGCGGCCCTCGACGACCTCGGTCTGGTCGACCGTCCGCGTGACCCGGAGCCGGCGGGCGCCGACCGCGGTCGCCGGCAGGCAGCCCGCGACGACGGCGAGCAGCCCGAGCGCGAAGGCGAAGAGCGCGACCGAGCCGAGCAGGGCTGCCGAGAGGAGCAACGCGAACCCGAGCAACTCGGTCGCGAGCCCCCGTCTCATCGTGCCGGGACTTCCTCCAGCGCGTCCTCGACGATCGCCTGCTGGGCCTCGGCCGCGGCGCCGCCGACGGTCTGGATGCGGTGCGCGAGGACCGGCCCCGCCAGCGCCTGCACGTCGTCGGGGACGACGTAGTCGCGGCCGTCGAGCGCCGCGTGGGCGCGGGCGGCGGCGAGCAGCATGAGGCCGCCGCGGGGGCTCGCGCCCGCCTCGCTCAGCGGGTGCCGGCGGGTCGCGTCGAGGAGCGCGACGATGTATTCGAGCAGCGGCCGGCGCGCCTCCACCGCGGCGACCGCGGCGATCGCCGCGGAGGCCTCGGCGAGGTCGGCGATCGGTGGCAGCGCCGGCGGCGGCGGCGAGTGCAGCAGGTCGGCCTCGGCGCCGGCGGAGGGATAGCCGAGCGAGAGGCGGGTCATGAAGCGGTCGAGCTCGGCGGGCGGCAGGGCGTAGGTGCCGTCGAAGCCCGCGGTCGGGTTCTGCGTCGCGATCACCGTGAACGGCCGCGGCAGCGGGTGCGCCTTGCCTTCGATCGTCACCTGCAGCTCGGCCATCGCCTCGAGCAGCCCCGACTGCGTTTTCGGCGTCGCCCGGTTCAGCTCGTCGACGAGGACGACGTTGGCGAAGATCGGGCCGGGGTGGAACTCGAAGGTCTCCGTGCTCGCCCGCCAGATCGTCGTCCCCAGCACGTCGGTAGGGAGCAGGTCGACGGTGCCCTGGATGCGCGCGAAGCGCCCGTCGATCGACGCCGCGAGGCTGCGCGCCAGCTGCGTCTTGCCGACCCCGGGCCGGTCCTCGAGCAGCAGGTGCCCGCCCGCGAGCAGCGTGCAGATCACCACCTCGAGCATCCGCGGGTCCAGCTGCATCCCCCGCGCGATGCCCCCCGCGAGCCGCTCACCCCAGGCGGCGACGCCTGCATCGGACAACCGAACGGCACGCAGCGTCGCCATGGCACCAAGTATGGCGGCCCGGGCAGGTTAAGACCGCCCACGAGCCGCCCAGGTCGGAGGGTGGAAGTCACTAAGACGCGCATGTCCAGGGACGAAGCCGTGCGCGATCCCGGGTCCCCCAGGGTGCGTTCGCACTTAACTACACATGTTGTGGCTAACTGCGAACTCACCGGGGAGGGGTGCCGCCGTGGGACGCGCCCAGGGACTGATCGACTCCGGCGCCACCGCCGTCGCCTAGGAGACGATCACCGACGCGGCCGTGGGCGCGGACCAGGGTCGCGAGTGGACCGCGCCGGCGGCAGCCCTCGCCGCGACGAGCGCGATGCGCCAAGATCACTCTTATGTCTGAAGCCGCGATCACCGACACCGAGCGGGCCACGCCCGCCACCGGCGCGGCGCCTGCCGACGGCGCCGCGGTCCGGCGCCTGCGCAACTACGTCGGCGGCGCCTGGGTCGAGCCGACCGCGACCGAGGCGCTGGAGACCCGCTCCCCGGCCAGCGGCGCGGTGCTCGCCGCGGTCCCCCTCTCGAGCGCCGACGATGTCGCCGCCGCCACCGCCGCGGCCCGCGCCGCCTTCCCGGCCTGGCGCGCGACCCCGCCCCAGCAGCGCGCCCGCGCCCTCTTCGCCCTGCGTGCCCTGGTCGACTCCCACCAGGAGGAGCTGGCGCGGCTCGTCACCACCGACATGGGCAAGACCTTCGACGACGCCTTCGCCGAGGTCGGCCGTGGGATCGAGTCGATCGAGGCGGCGACCGCCGTCCCGCACCTGCTGAAGGGCGAGAACCTGGAGGGCGTCGCCCGCGGCGTCGACGTCGAGATGGTGCGCCAGCCGCTCGGCGTGGTCGGCGCGATCACCCCGTTCAACTTCCCGGTGATGATCCCGCTCTGGTTCATCCCCTACGCGCTCGGTTGTGGCAACACCGTGGTGCTGAAGCCCTCCGAGCAGGATCCGCTCCCCTCGGTGCGCCTGTTCGAGCTGATCGACGAGGCCGGCATCTTCCCCGCCGGCGTCCTCAACCTGGTGCTCGGCGCCCACGACGCCGTCAACGGCCTCCTCCACAGCCCCGAGGTCGACGGCATCAGCTTCGTCGGCTCGGCCAAGACCGCCCGTTACGTGGCCGGCACCGCCGCCGCCGAGGGCAAGCGCGTGCAGGCGCTGGGCGGGGCGAAGAACGCGATGGTGGCGATGCCCGACGCCGACCCGAGGCTGCTCGCGAGCGGCGTCACCTCCTCGGCCTTCGGCGCCGCCGGGCAGCGCTGCCTGGCCGGCTCGCTGCTGGTCCTGGTCGGGACGCGGGAGGAGCAGGACGCGACCCTCGCCACCGTGGTCGACGCCGCCGCGGACCTCACCGTCGGTGACGGCGCCGACCCCGCCACGGACGTCTGCCCGCTGGTCTCGGTCGGCTCCCGCGAACGGGTCGAAGGCGAGATCGAGACCGCTCTCGGCGACGGCGCCGAGCTCGTCCTCGACGGCCGCCGCGGCGGGGGAGAGGGCGGTGCCCAGCTCGGCCCGACGATCATCGACGGCGCCCCGCTCGACTCCCGCGCGGTGCGCGAGGAGCTCTTCGGCCCGGTCCTCACCGTGCTCCGCGTCGACGATCTCGACGGCGCCCTGGAGGTCGTCAACTCCTCCCGCTACGGCAACTCCTCGATCCTCTTCACCAGCTCCGGCGGCACCGCGCGCGAGTTCCGTTACGGCGTCCAGGCGGGGATGATCGGCGTCAACATCGGCGTCGCCGCGCCGGTCGCCTGGTTCCCGTTCGCGGGCTGGAAGGACTCGATCGACGGCGACCTCCACGCCAACGGCCACGACGCCTTCGAGTTCTACACCCGCAAGAAGGTCGTCACCTCGCGCTGGGCGTAGCTCACCCGGGGGCCGGTGCCTCGATCCCGCCGAGGATCAGCGCCAGCACCCGGTGGGCGACGGCGGAGCGGGCGCCGGAGTCGGCCAGTCCCTCCATCGCCCCGCGGCCCATCGCCAGCAGCAGGAAGACGTCGTCGATCGCGACGTCACGGCGCAGCGTCCCGGCCGCCTTGGCGTCCCCCAGCGGCCCCTTCAGCAGCTCCGCCACCCGCCGCCTGCCGGCCTGCAGGTGCGAGTCGGTTTCGGCATCGCGGCGGGCCAGCGCGGCGAGGCCGTAGAGGTTGACCATGCCGTCGATCAGCCCGCGCAGCAGGACGAAGAAGGCGTCCGGCTGCCCCGCGTGCTCGGCCGCCAGCGCCGCCAGCCGCTCGACCTGCTCGTCGAGGATCTCGGCGGCGAGGGCCCCGCGGCTGGGGAAGTTGCGGTAGAGCGTCGCCTGGCCGACCCCCGCCCGGCGCGCCACCTGGCACATCGCCACGTCGGCGGAGTCGGCGAAGAGGGCGCGCGCCGCCTCGAGGATCGCCGCGCGGTTGTCGCGCGCGTCCCGACGTAGCTGGTCTGACGCTGCCACGACCGTCATTGCGGCGGAACCCTAGCAACCGGACAGCTATGTCCAGCTATCCGGGGGGCCTTTGTGCGTGACTACATCACACAAGCACGGCTGAAGTGGAGTTGGTCTCCGCTTATTTGATATCCCTTGGACGGACCGAGTGGACAGACATGTCCGCTTCTCTTCCCCCTCACCCCAGCCTTCACCGGAGACCCACCCGAAGATGACCAGAACCACCCAGTCCACCGACCCGGATCGCGGCGGTCGCTGATGCGCCAAGGCCCGCTCGCAGGTCGCTATCCCGCCGTCGCCGCGATGGTGCTGCTGGCGCTGCTGCCCTACCTGGCGCTGTCCGGCGCGCTCGAGGCGGTGACGCCGATCATCACCGAACAGCTTCACACCAGCGCCCAGACGATGAGCCTCGGCGCCGGCTTCGCCAACGCCGCCTACGCGGTCGGCACCGTGCTCGCCGTCGCGCTCGCCCAGCACTACCCGCAGCGCCGCGTCCTGGTGCTCTACGCGGTGATCCTCGTCATCGGCTCGATCCTCGCCGCGGCGGCGACCAGCGTCGGCGTCTTCATCGCCGGCCGCGTGCTCCAGGGCCTCTGCACCAGCCTCCTGCTGATCGCCGCGGTGCCGCCGCTCACCCTCGGCTACCCGCTCAGCAAACTGAAGACGACGGCGATGATCATGAACATGGTCATCTTCGGCGCGGTCGCCGCCGGCCCGGCGATCGGCGGCCTCCAGGCCCAGGCCGATGCCTGGCGCCCGCTCTTCTGGATCGTCGCCGGGGTCGCCCTGCTCGCCCTCGTCTTCGCCGTCCTCACCTTCGAGGACGCGCCGCCCGCCGACCCGGAATCGCCGCGCGATCCGCTCGCCCTGATCATGGCCGCGGTCGGCTGCGTCGCCGCCTTCTTCGGTGCCTCGCAGCTCACCAGCCACGCCTTCCTCGACCCGATCGCGATCGTCCCGCTGGTCGGCGGCCTCGCCGTGATCGTGCTCCTGGTCATCTACCAGGCGACCGCCAGGAACCCGCTGCTGACGATCCGCGACATGTTCATCTCGACGATCCCGGTGGCGGGCATCGTCCTCGCCCTGCTGGCGGCCGCGGCCTCGGTCTCGGCGACGGCGCTGACCGCGGCCGCGATGACCGACACCTACGGCCCGCTCCACCTCGGGCTGCTCTACCTGCCCGAGCTCGGCGGCGCGATCCTGACCGCCTTCGCGCTCGGCCACGTGATCACGCGGCGCTCGATCCACTACCTGCCGCTGGTCGGCATGGTCTTCCTCGCCGCGGGCATACTGGTCTTCCTGATCGACGTGCCGGCGGGCGAAGCGCAGACCCTGATCGCCTCGTTCCTCACCGGCATCGGCCTCGGTGCCACCGTCGCCCCGGCCCTCTTCGCCGCCGGCTTCGCCCTGCGGGCGACGAACCTGCAGCGGGTGTTCGCGATCATCGAGCTCCTGCGCGCCGTCGCCGCGTTCCTGATCGCGCCGATCTTCGCCCACTTCGCTCTGAACGTCAGAGGCGGCTTCGACCACGGCGTCACCCTGGCGCTCTGGATCGGCCTCGTCCTGGCGGTCCTCGGCGGCGTCGTCCCGGTGCTCCTCTACATCTTCGGCGGCGCCCGCCCCGAAGCGCCCGACGTCGGCAAGTTCCTCGCCGGCGAGGCGGCGGCCTACTACTCGCCACCGCTCCTCGCCCGGCTGCGTAACCTCCCGGGCCGTGGGCGTCCCCTGACCCAAGGAGCTGATTAGTGTCCATCACCGATGCCGAGGCATCGAGCGCATCGCCCTCGCCCGCGCCGTGCGAGGCGGCCGGTCCGGCGATCTTCGCCTACGACGGCTCCGAGCTCGCCGGCTACGCGATCGAGCAGGCGGGCATCCAGCTTGCCCCCGGCCGCGAGGCGCTGGTCGTCTGCGTCTGGCAGCCGGCCGACGTCGGCTTCATGCCGGTCGAAGGCCGCCACCTCCACGCGGCGGCGGCCAACGAGGTCGCGGAGGCGGCGCGGGAGACCGCCGCCCACGGCGCCGAGCTGGCCACCCGGGCGGGGTTCAACGCTCGTCCCCTGACCGTCGAAGCCGCCCCCACCTGGAAGGGCCTGGTCAAGGTCGCCGAGGAGCACAAGTGCGGCCTGATCGTGATCGGCTCCCACCAGCGCAGCGGCCTCCTCGGCCACCTCGCCGGCTCCGTCGCCGCCGCGACCGTGAGCCACTTCGAAAGCTCCGTGCTGGTCATCCACCGCCCGGGCCCGCAGTAGGACGACCGGGCCGGTCTCACTCGGACGTCGGCGGAGGGCGCGTCCCACGACGGGGCCGGCGTCAGGGAAGGCGCGCGACCCCCCGCACCCCCGGGGGACCCGACCGAGTTCGCAGTTGGCGACAACATGTGTCGTTAAGTGCGAACGCACCCTGGTGGGACCGGGGGTTTGCGCACGGCTTCGTCCCTGGACATGCGCCTCTCTATGACTTCCACCCGCCGCCCCCCGGGCGCCGGCTTGCGTCTTACGTCACACCTCCCGGTCGATGGGCCGAAAACCTGCCTATACGTCCGGTTTTCGGCCCATCAACGTGGAGGCGAGGCTTGGGTCAGCTCGGCCAAGGGGTCACGGCCTGCCCAGGTGCCTGCGGAGAAGTAGGGGCGGAGGCGGATGAAGGCGGATTCGTGGTGGAAGTGGACGGTGCGGTCGGCCTGGACCGCCGCCATGTGGGGGCCGTCGGTGGCGTGGGCATAGGCGCGCATCGCGGCGGCGGTCTCCCAGATCGAGAAGGTCGAGACGAGGCGCGGCGGGTGGGAGAGGCCGGTCGCGGCGAGGAGGCCGGGGGCGCCTTCGAGCGCGGCCTCCGACCGGGCGCTGGTGGGGAGGAAGGAGTGCAGCCGGGTGAGCCGTGGCCGGCCGAGGGTGAGGACGACGACCGGCTCGTCGTCGTCGACCGGGATCGGCTTCGTCGGTAGGCCGGGCATCGCGGGCCAGGCGCCGAAGACGCGCAGCGGCCGCATCCGCACGTGCCAGCCGGTGGCGAAGGGACCGGCAAGCGCCGGGTCGGCGAGGAAGCGGTCGAGGTGCTCGTCGTCCTCCCAGCTCGCGATCAGGCCGACTTCGGCGAGCGTCGGTTTCGGCAGCACGGCGGCCGAGAGCGTGGCGGTGACGACCGTCTCGGCGTAGGTGAGGCCGGCGACGGTTGCCCGGTCGGGCGCGGCGCGGAAGGCGCGGAGCCCCCGGCGGGTCCCGGTCGCGGCAAGGTGCACGGATGCGATCACTTGGCGTCCTCCTCTGTGGCTAACCTAGTGATGACTAGGTTAGCAGCGATGGCGAGGAAGAAGAGCGAAACGAGGGGCCGCGGGCGGGCGGCGGGCGGAGGCGGCGGCGGGGTCCCCGCCGACCCGCGGCCCCGCCGCCGGCTCAGCGCCGCCGCCCGCCGCGAGCGGATCGTCGCGGCAGCCACCGGCCTGATCGCCGCGCGCGGCTACGCCGACGCGCCGATCGACGCGATCGCCAAGGCCGCCGGGGTGTCGCCGCCGGTCCTCTACGACCACTTCGACTCGAAGCTGGCGCTCTACGAGGCGGTGCTCGACGCGCACTTCGCCAACCTGCGCGCGATCTGGGCGCAATTCCCGGTCGCGGAGCTCTCGAGCGAGTCGGTCGCCGCCTCCTTCGACGCCTGGTTCGCCTACGTCGAGGCGAACCCCGACGCCGCCCGCATCCTCTTCCGCGAACCGACCAATGCCGCTGCCGCCGCCGTCCACCGCGCCGTCTCCGCGCGCAGCCGCGATCTCGTCCTGCGCCCGCTGGTCGGCATCCCCGCGAGCGCCCCGCTCACCGAGCCCGGCCCCGACCTCGAAATGACCTGGGTGGTCCTCCGCGGCGTCCTCCAGGGCCTCGCGCTCTGGTGGGTCGACCATCCCGACGTCCCCCGCGAGCGCGTCGTCGCCACCGCCGTCGGCTCGCTCTGGCACGGCTGGAGCGCGCTGCTCGGCGGCGCCTGACGCGTGTGCTGAACGTCACTTTCAAATGTGAGGAACGCAACTAGCATCGCCGCCGTGCCCCTGGGCGACCCCCTCGACATCACCGCGGTGCTCGGCGAGCGGAGCGCGTCCCGGGCGGAGGTGCTGGAGTGGGAGGGACGGCGCGCCGCCGCCGTCTACAAGAAGCTCGGGATGGGCACGCCGCCCGCCGATGTCGCCGCCCGCCGCGCGGCCCTGGTGGCGAGGAAGCTCGAGCTGGGGCACGCCGAGATCGAGCGGCGGCTGGCGCGGCAGACTGCCCTCCGGCGCGCTCCGCCACCAGTTCCGCGACGAGCCGCGCGGCGGCTTCACCGCGCGCCTGACGATCGAGTTCCCGCGCGCTACCCCGCGCCGCCTGGTCGACGCGCACCGCTGGCACCTCGCCTGCGAGTTCTCCAACTGGATCGAAGCGGCGAGCGCGACCGCGTAGCGGTGTGCGAAATCCCGGCATAGCCGAAGTAACGAACACCGCGAGCGCCGGGGCCGGGTGCTCGGCGCGCCGCGCTCAGGCGTCGGCGGCCAAGGCGGCGGCCATCCGGTGGCGAAGCTGAACGAGGGCGCTGGTTCAAGGTGGTCGAGCAGCGCGACTTCTACGTCGACACCCAGGAAACCGTCGACTTCGACCGCCGCCTCGAGGCGCTCGGCTACCATCGCCCGATGGACCAGCGGGTCAGCCTGATCACGCTCGGCGTCGATGACCTCGGCGCTGCGCGGCGCTTCTACGAGGCGCTCGGGTGGGCCTGCGTGGAGGTCGAGGAGACGGTCTTCGTGCAGGCGGGCGGGTCGGCGGTCGTCCTCTGGGGACGGGAGGAGCTCGCCGCCGACGCGGGGGTCGAGGACGCCCGGGCGGACGGGTTCGGCGGCGTCGCGCTGGCCCAGAACGTGCGCTCGCGGGAGGAGGTCGACGCGATCGTGGCGGCGGCCGGGGCGGCCGGGGCGACGGTCACCAAACCCGCCGCCGAGACCTTCTACGGCGGCTACGCGGCGTACTTCGCCGACCTCGACGGCCACCTCTGGGAGATCGCCCACAACCCGGGCTTCACGCTGCGCGAGGACGGCTCCCTCGTCTTGCCATTCTGAGTCGCCGCCCGCGCCTTGTCGGCGGCCACCGCCATGCGCGACAGTGGGAGGCATGAACACGCCCCCGAATCAACCCACCGTCTGGCCCACCTTCCGCGCCCGGGACTCGCGCGCGCTGATCGACTTCCTGGTCGCCGCGTTCGGCTTCGTCGAGAACGTCGTCTACGAGGAGGACGGCGTCATCCACCACGCCCAGCTCGACTGGCCCGAGGGCGGCGGCATCATGCTCGGCGACGACCGTCCCGGCACCAACTGGGACCGCCCGCCCGGGGTCGGCGGCACCTACGTCGTCGCCACCGACATCGACGCCCTGCACGCTCGCGCCGTGGCCGCGGGCGCCGAGATCGTCGAAGGCCCGGTCGAGCGCGACTACGGCAGCCGCGACTTCGTCGCCCGCGACCCGGACGGCAACCTCTGGTCGTTCGGCACCTACCCCGGCGCGCCGCGGGCGACCTGAGCCCGCGGCGCGCCGGACGGACCTACTTCAGGTCGAACCGGTCCAGGTTCATGACCTTGTCCCAGGCGGCGACGAAGTCGGCGGCGAACTTCTCCTTCGCGTCGTCGGCGGCGTAGACCTCGGCCAGCGCCCGCAGCTCGGAGTTCGAGCCGAAGACGAGGTCGGCGCGGCTGCCGCTCCACTTCAGGTTGCCGTCGCGATCGCGGCCCTCGAACGTGGTCGAGTCGGCGTCGGTCGGCTTCCACACCGTGTCCATGTCGAGCAGGTTGACGAAGAAGTCGTTCGTCAACGTCCCCGGCGCGTCGGTCAGCACGCCGACCTCGGAGCCGCCGCTGTTGGCGCCGAGCACCCGCAGGCCGCCGACCAGCACCGTCATCTCCGGCGCGGTCAGGGTCAGCAGGTTGGCCCGGTCGACCAGCAGGTACTCACCCGGCAGGCGACCAGCGTCGGCCAGGTAGTTGCGGAAGCCGTCCGCGCGCGGCTCGAGGTATGCGAACGAGTCGACCTCGGTCATCTCCTGGGTGGCGTCGGTGCGGCCCGGGGTGAACGGGACCTCGACCGCGACCCCGGCGTCCTGCGCCGCCCGCTCGACCGCCGCGCCGCCGGCCAGCACGATCAGGTCGGCCAGCGAGACCTGGTGCCCGCCCGCGGCGTTGAAGTCGCCCTGGACCTTCTCCAGCACGGTCAGCACCTGGGCCAGCTCGGCCGGGTCGTTGACCGCCCAGTCCTTCTGCGGCTCCAGCCGGACCCGCGCCCCGTTGGCGCCGCCGCGTTTGTCGCCGCCGCGGAAGGTCGAGGCCGAGGCCCAGGCCGCCGAGACCAGCTGCGACACCGACAGTCCCGAGGCCAGCACCCGCTCCTTCAGCGTCGCCACGTCGGCCGCGTCGATCGGCTCGCCGGTCGGCTCCGGCACCGGGTCCTGCCAGATCAGCACCTCGTCCGGCACCTCGGCGCCGAGGTAACGCGCCCGCGGCCCCATGTCGCGGTGGGTCAGCTTGAACCAGGCGCGGGCGAAGGCGTCGGCCAGCTCCTCGGGGTGGTCGAGGAAGCGTTGCGTGATCGGCCCGTAGATCGGATCGAAGCGCAGGGCCAGGTCGGTGGTGAGCATGCGCGGCTCGCGACGCTTGGTCGGGTCATCGGCCTCCGGCACCATGTCGGTGCCGCCGCCGTCCTTCGGCCGCCACTGGTTGGCACCCGCGGGGCTCTGCATCAGCTCCCACTCGTAGCCGTAGAGGATGTGGAGGAACTCGTTGTCCCAGCGGGTCGGGTGGTAGGTCCAGGTCACCTCGATGCCGCTGGTGATCGTCGCCGTGCCGTTGCCGCTCTCGTAGGTGTTCTTCCAGCCGAGGCCCTGCTCCTCGAGCGGGGCGCCCTCGGGCTCCGGGCCGACGTACTCTTCCGGATCGGCGGCACCGTGGGTCTTGCCGAAGGTGTGGCCGCCGATGATCAGCGCCGCGGTCTCCTCGTCGTTCATCGCCATCCGGGCGAAGGTCTCGCGGATGTCGATCGCCGCGGCGAGCGGGTCCGGGTTGCCGTTCGGGCCCTCCGGGTTGACGTAGATGAGGCCCATCTGGACCGCCGCCAGCGGGTTCTCCAGGTCGCGCTCGCCGGTGTAGCGTTCATCGCCGAGCCAGGTGGTCTCGGGGCCCCAGTAGACGTCGTCGTCCGGTTCCCAGGCGTCGATGCGCCCGCCCGCGAAGCCGAAGGTCTCGAAGCCCATCGACTCCAGCGCGACGTTGCCGGAGAGGATCAGCAGGTCGGCCCAGGAGAGGCTCCTGCCGTACTTCTGCTTGATCGGCCAGAGCAGGCGGCGGGCCTTGTCGAGGTTGCCGTTGTCGGGCCAGGAGTTGACCGGGGCGAAGCGCTGCTGGCCGGTCCCGGCGCCGCCGCGGCCGTCGCTCACCCGGTAGGTGCCGGCGCTGTGCCAGGCCATGCGGATGACCAGCGGGCCGTAGTGGCCGAAGTCGGCGGGCCACCAGTCCCGCGAGGTGGTCAGGACCTCCTCGATGTCCTTCTTCACCGCGTCGAGGTCGAGCGCCTCGAAGGCGGCCGCGTAATCGAAGTCGGCGCCCATCGGGTCGGTCAGGGGCGAGTTCTTCGCCAGGATCTTCAGGTTGAGGCGCTGCGGCCACCAGCCTTGGTTGCCGCCGCCCTCGACGGGCTCCGGCGCGCGGTGGGCGACCGGGCAGCCACCCGCCTGCGGCTCGTCCATCTTCCCGACGACGGCGTCGGGCGTCTCATGCGTGTCAGACACTTGGGTTCCTTTCCTTCGTTCGCTTCAGTTCGTGGAGTTGGTGCGCGCGTCGGCGCAGTCGGGGCAGTGGCCCCAGTAGATGACCTCGGCCTCGTCGATCGTGAAGCCGTGGGTCTCCGATGCGGTGAGGCAGGGGGTGTCGCCGACCGCACAGTCGACGTCGGCGATCGCGCCGCAGCCGCGGCAGATCACGTGGTGGTGGTTGTCGCCGACCCGGGACTCGTAGCGGGCGACCGAGCCGGCGGGCTCGATCCGCCGCACCAGCCCGGCGTCGGTGAGTGCCCGCAGCACGTCGTAGACGGCCTGCGGCGAAACCTCGCCGAGGTCGTGGCGGACCGCCTCGATCAACGAGCCGGTGTCGGTGTGCGGATTGTCGTAGACGGCGGCGAGCGCCGCGAGTCGCGGCCGGGTGACGCGCAGATCGGCGTCCCGCAGCAGCTGCTCATAGTCGACGGTTGTCGGCACCGGCCGCAGTATGCCGCTTTTCTGGAATCAATCAAGTTAAGAAGCTGAAACTCAGGGAGCCGAGAACCGCCAGCCGTGCCGCAGCGCGGCGTCCATCAGGGCGGCCCGATCGACCTCCGCGCCAGGAGCGGCCGCGCCGGCCTCGCGGAAGAACTCCTCCATCCCGGCGGGGGTGAAGGTGAGCAGCCGACGCCCGGGGACGGTGCCGACGCTGGCGCCGGAGTGGACGACGCCGGCGGGGACGTGGACGGTCTGACCGGGCCCGAGCCGCTCACCCGTGCCATCCACGGTCATCTCGAACTCCCCCTCGATCACATGAATCGTCTCGGCCGCGTCCTTATGTATGTGCGCCGGCAACGACCAGCCGGGGTGCGGGTGGTCGACGAGCAAGCAGAACGCCCCACCGGTGTCCGCCCCGGTGAGGTGGATCTCGGTAAGGACGTCGCCCGGCATCCAGACGAGCTGAGGCTCGGTGGGCATGCGGGGGAGGGTAGATGAGGGGCGGGAGGGGGACGGGCGGGGGCTCGGGGGGCGGGTGGCCGTCCGAGGCGGGGCCCGGGCCCCTGCGGCCGTCCGAGGTGCGTCCTGGGCGCCTCATGGGGGTCCTGGCAGGCTGTGACCCCCATGAGGCGCCCAGGACGTGAGGCTTTCGTGGGGAAGACGTCAAGGGTCCGTGACGAAGACGCCGGGGACGTCACACCTCCCGGCCCCTCCCGGCCCCTGCGGGGTCCCGGCCCGGAGCGAGTTCGCAGTTAGCGACACATGTTGTCGCTAACTGCGAACTCACCTCCGGGGGGACCCTTTCGGAGACCGGGATCGAGGGTCCGGATCGCGACGCCCGGGGACGACGCACGGAAGCGTGATCTTCCCGCCGTCCCTCCCCTCCAGCTGTTCCTTATGCGCCTCATAGGCGCATAAGGAACAGCCAACCGGCGCCCGTCACCGGGGGCACTTGGGGCCCGCCGTGGGACTCGCTGCGGGCCCGGACTCCGTCGTCTCGGGACCGGCGTCGTGGGACGCTGGGCCGGGGGCCGGGATGGCTCACGGGCGAGGCGGGCTTGTACCGTTGCGTACGTTGCGCGGAAACGGTCGGCGGTGACAGGATGCCTGGGTGGGAGACGGTGCCGCCTCGATTCAGCCGCGCACCTCGGGGGCTTCGCGTGAAGTGGGTTACGGGCGCCTGCCGGCCGATCTGCCGGCGCCGGTCGACGATGGTGCCGCCGCGGGGCTGGTCGGGCGGCGGGTCCCGGAGCTGAGGCTGCCGTCGACGGGCGGCCACGCGTCGGATGCGCCGCGGCATCTGCGGCTTGCCGACCTCGCGACCCGCCTGCTCGTCGCCTACGTCTACCCGATGACCGGCACGCCCGGCCGAGCGCTGCCGCACGGCTGGGACGACATCCCCGGCGCCCGCGGCTGCACCCCGCAGGGCTGTGCCTACCGCGACGCGCTCGGCGAGTTCGAGCGGCTCGGCGCGGCCCTGGTCGGGATCAGCGCCCAGTCGGCCGCCGAGCAGGCCGAGTTCGCGGCCCGCGAGCACATCCCGTTCCCGCTCCTCAGCGACGACGGGCTGCGCCTGCGCGGGGCCCTCGGCCTGCCCACCTTCGCGGTCGAAGGCCGCACCCTTTACCGCCGCCTCACCTTCGTCGCCGCGCGGGGGCGGATCGTCAAGGTCTTCTACCCCGTCTTCCCGCCCGACCGCGATGCCGGCGAGGTGCTCGCCTGGCTGCGCGACGACGCCGAGGCGGGGGCGGCGCGGTGAGCGCGCTCGCCGAGACGATCGCGATCCAGGGGCGGGTGCTGGACCACGTCCTCGACCTCGACCTGGAGCCGGCGCTCGCGCGGCTCCAGGGCGCCGCGCGGGTCTGGCTCCTCGGCACCGGCACCAGCGAGCACGCGGCCTGCCTCGGCGCGGCGATGCTGGCGACGGCGGGGCTCGACGCGCGCGCCTCCTCCGCGGCGGCATTCGTCGCCGCCGCCCCGCCACTCGACGACGCCGACGCGCTCATCGTCATCAGCCACACCACCGCGACCGCCTTCGCCCGCCGGGTCCGCGACGACGCGCTCGCCGCCGGCTCCCGCCTGGTCACGATCACCGCCGAAGGCAAGGACTGGCCGGAGGCGATCGAGGCGGCCCCGCCGGAGCGCTCCGAGACCTACACCGCCAGCTATCTCGCCGCGCTCCTCGTCCTCGCCCGGCTCACCCTCGCGCTCGGCGGGGAGGAGTGGACCGCGGCCGACCTGGCGGCGCTCCCGGGCCTGGTCGAGGGCACCGGCGTCGAACCGCTCCCGGTCGCCGCGCCGCCGCGCCGCCTCACCGTCCTCTTCGGCGCCGGCCCGGCGGCGGTGACCGCGCGCGAGGGGGCGCTGAAGCTCCGCGAGGCCGCCCGCGTCCTCGCCGAGGGCTTCGAGGCCGAGTACCTGCTGCACGGTTCCGCCGTCCCGCTGACGAGCGAGGACCACCTGATCGCCCTCGACCCGGGCGGCGACCCCTCCGGCCTCACCGCGTCCCTCGCCGTCGCCGCCGAGCGCGAGGGCATCCCGGTCGCCGCCGTCGACCCGCCGCCCGACCTCCACCCGCTGCTGGCCCAGCTGCCGCTGACGGTCCGCCTCCAGGCCCTCGCCTGCCGCTGGGCCGACCGCCAGGGCATCGACCCCGACCGCGTCATCCATGGCGCCTGGGCCGACGCCGCCCTCTGGACCCTCGGCGCCCCGCAGAAGACCGGCTAGCTCGCCGACCTACGCCGGCGGCCCCTCGGCCAGTAGCCCATCGCCTCCGGATCTTCGACCTCGTAGAGAGGTCCGGGAACGACGCTACCACCGCCGGCCGGCGGTGGGTCCTATTCTTGAGGCCATGCCGATTCGCGACGATCGGCGCCCCGCCACCGCCGAGGCCCGCCGATGACCACCGCCCTGCCGGTCGCGAGCGTCGTCAGCACCTTCTGGGCGGTGATGGAGGTCGCGGTTCCGCTCGGCGTGGCCGCCGCCTACCTGAAGCGCGCCAACACCCTCGCCGACGCCGGTCGGCCGGTGCCGATCTGGCGCCAGCTCTGCTTCGCGCTCGGGATCATCGCGGTCGGCGGCGCGGTCGCGGGGCCGATCGACGAGCAGGCCGACAAGCTCCTCTGGGTCCACATGATCCAGCACCTGATGATGGCCGACGTCGCCTCGCTGCTGATCGTCCTCGGCCTCACCGGCCCGTTGCTGCAGCCGCTCCTCACCTTCCGCGCGGGCCGGCCGCTGCGCCGCCTCACCCACCCGGTGGTGGCGATCTCCCTCTTCACGCTCAACCTCTACGTCTGGCACATCCCGGTCCTCTACCAGGCGGTGCTGACCGACGAATCCCTGCACGTGCTCGAGCACATGCTCTTCCTCGGCACCGGGGTCCTGCTCTGGATGCCGCTCTTCGGGCCGCTGCCGAAGCCGCAGTGGTTCGGCAAGGGGGCCCACGTCATCTACACGGTCGGGATCTGGGCGCCGGCGATGGTGATGGCCAACGTCTTCATGTGGTCGGACGTCGTCTTCTACCCCGACTACACAGCGACCGCCGAAGCCGTCGGGATCACCGCGATCGCCGACCAGAGCACCTCGGGGGCGATCCTGATGGGCGAGTGCACCTTCCTCGCGCTCGGCATCTTCGCCTGGGTGTTCCTGCGCTGGGCCAAGGAGGACATCGAAAAACAGGACCTGCTCGACCTGGCGATCGACCACCACGTCGAGCTGAGCGCCGCCCGTGCCGCCCGCGCGGTCGCCGCCGGCCGCGGCCCCGAGCTGCGCGCCCGGATCGAAGCGGGCCAGTCGCTCCCCGAGCATCCACCGCCCGCCCCCGGCGGTTGAAGCACGCTGTGCACCGGTCGGATCGGCGGTGTTCAGGAGGCGGGCCAGGCGCTAGGCTGCCCCTATCCGTAAAAATGGGTACCAAACTCGTCGGACCGAGCTTTTCGGCGGGTTGGAGTTTTCTTGGCGGCCAACTGGCGGCCCCGGGGTCGGAAGGAGAAAGCGAAACTTGATCGGTAGGCGGTTCCGGCGCGCGGCGTACGCGGTGGCGACGGCCCTCGTCGTTGCCGCTTTCGCGTCCCCGGCGCTCGCCGCCGCCAAGCCCGTCGAAGAAGGCCCGGTGGTCGAATCGCTCGCGCCGGCCCGCGGGGGGCCGTGGGGGCATTGGTCCCGCCAGCGGCTCGAAGCGGCCGAACCGATGTCGATCGTCACGCTCCCGAACCCGGAGTCGTCCGCCGCCCCCGCACCGCTGCCGGTCGCGGGACCCGCGGAGCCCGAAGTCACCCGCACGCCCGCCTCGCCCGCCGCGCTCACTCCCCAGGCCGCGGCCACCGCCAGGGCGAGCGCGGTCGAAGGGGTCGAAGTCGCCACCGCCGAATCGACCGCCCTGCCCAACAGCGCCAACGGCAAGCTCTTCGGCACCTACGAAATACGCGTCGGCCCGCGCGAATGGAAGAAGGTGGATTACGTCTGCTCGGGCAGCGTGGTCACCTTCCCCACCGCCGCCGAAGAACGCGCCCCCGGCGGCGTCGAACCGGCCCCCACCAAAGTCGTGCCCACGACCGACAACGTTGTGCTCACCGCCGGCCACTGCGTGATCGACCCCGAAACGGGCACCCGCACGAACAGCGAACTGATCTTCATCCCCGGCTATCGCAACGGCACCGCGCCCTACGGCGTCTGGCACGCGGAATCCTTCACGCCGACCGAAACGTGGAAGAAAACGGCGAAGGCCGGGTTCTCGCCCAACGAGGGAGGCGACCTCGCGTTCGTCAGCCTGTACCCCAGCGACGGCGAGAGCGTCGAAAAAGCGGTGGGCTCGCTGGGGATCGCCTTCGACGGGATCTGCAACCAGGTCTACACGCAGTTCGGCTACCCGGCCGAAGCGCCCTACGGCGGCCAGCTCCTCTACTCGCACACGGCCGCCTACGTCGGACCGGACACCAACGCCGCCTTCACCCCGGTGCCGATGAAGATCGCCAGCGACTTCACCCGCGGCGCCAGCGGCGGCCCGTGGGCGGTCGGGATCGGCAGCGGCGCGGCGCCGACCGTGCGCTCGCTCACCGCCTACGGCTACGAAAGCCAGCCCGGCTTCCTCTACGGGCCTTACTTCGGCGAGGGCGCGCGCAAGGCCTACGAAGTGGCGACCAAGCTGGCGGTCCCGGTGGGGATCGAAGAAACGTGCGCCGCGCCGCCGCAGGAACAGCCACGGGAACAGCTGCCGAACCCGCCGAGCCCGGACCCGAACCCGCCGACGCCGGCACCGGAAGCGACGCCGGAAGCGCCGCCGGTCACACTCAAGGTGACCCGGGTCCGGCGCCGCGCCAACGGCTCCGCGGTGCTGACCGCGAAGGTGAGCACCGCCGGGATGCTGAAGCTGAGCGGCCTGGCCGTGCGCGCCGAATCGCTCAACACCCCGGCCGCGGGCCGGTACCGGATGGTGGTCGCGCCGAAGGGGCCGACGAACCGACGCCTGCGCCAGGTGGGCCGGGCGAAGGTCGGGATCAGAGTCGCCTTCCGCGCCTCCGGCCGGACCAAGCGGGTCTCCAAGAAGATCCAGCTCAGTCGCCGCTGAGCGGCTCCCCGATCAGCGCCGCGCGCCGCCCCTGACGTAGACGAGGCGGCCGTCGGGGAGGCGGTAGACCTGGCCGACGCGGGTGCCGCGGCCGGCGGCGTGGGGGGCGGCCGTCGGGTCGGGGATCACCTTTTCGCCACCCGCGGGCCTCGCCGCGGCGGCGCCCGGCGCGGCGCCGTGGCGCGCTTCGAGCTTCGCGCTCTTCAGGTTCAGCGTCAGGCCGAGCCCGGCGATCAGGAAGGCGATCGCGAGGATCATGCCGACGTCGAAGAGGTTGACGAGCCCGTCGAGCGGATCCCCCGCGTGGTCCTCGATCGCCCGCCGCCGCCCGAGCCCGACCCGCCTCACCCCGCACCCCCCTCCCGACGCTTGTTACCCATAGGGGAACAAGCGTCTGTGGTGGGGAGGGCGGCGCCGCGCTCGAGCCCGGCCAGGTCTTCGGTGTACATCCGCGTGCGCGCCAGGGTGAGGGCGAAGGCGACAGTGCCGACCAGGAGGCCGACCACGGTCGCGCCGAAGGCGTCGCGGAGGTCGTCGGCCAGGGTCGCGACGTCGCCGCCGGCGAGCGCCGCCAGGCCCGGGATCAGCGGGATCAACGTCCCCATCAGCCCGATCGCCGGCCCGCCGCGGACCAGCAGGCGGGTGCGGTCGAGGCGGCGCTGCACCGCCAGCTCGTAGTCGACCAGCGCGCGCTCGGTGGCCGGGCCGCGGTCGGCGGCGGGGGCCCCTGCGATCGCCAGCACCGCGCCGGCGGTGACCGGGCCGCGGGCGTAGCGCGCGTAGTGGGCGGCGTGGGACGGTTCGGCGATCGCCTGGGCGACGACCGCGCCGAGGTCGAAGTTGCGATTGTGGAACCGCCGCCACCATTCGACCGCGAAGCGCCCCAGCTCCAGTGCGCAGAGGATGAGGACGACGACTGCGGCGATCAGCACCGGTACCCGCAGCGCGGTGGCGAGGTGGGAGAGGGCGCTGCCGAGGTCGAGCGCGGCGGCGATCACCGGACCGGCTCCGTCGAGGCGCGCCGGCCAGGCGCGATCGCCCGGGCCCCGCGTCGCCCCTCCCAGCCGACCCCGAGCAGCGCCGCGACGAGCGCCGCCGCGCCGATCGCGAGCGCGGCGCCGTCGCCACCTGCCCCGCCGCCCGCGCCGCGCAGACCCGGGGCGCCGAAGGCCGGCTTGCCCTCCGCGCCGGCGGGGGAGCCGATCACGACGCCACTGACCCGCTCGCCCGCGCTCGCGCCGCCGGGAGGCGCGTCGGCCACCACCGCCGGCGTGCCCTTGACCCCGGGGCCGCCCCGGGCGCCCGGGCGCCCGTCGGCCTCGCGGCGGCTCGTCGCCGGGCGGTTGCCGAGCGCAGGGCTTCCGCTGGACGCCGCGGCGTTCGAGGTCGGCGGCGGCCCGGCGCTCACCGCTCCGACTTCCTGGTCGGCTTCGGCGGCGCGCCGCGGTTCGACCGTCGCGGTCCCGCGTGCCTGGTGGCGGTTCGCGCCACGGCGGTGCGCGCTGTGGTTCGGCGCCCGCAGTCCCTGACCGCGCACGACCCGAGCGCCGCCCGGCGTCCTGCCATTGCTCCCCGCCCTGGGGCGGCTGAAGTCCGCCGCGCCCTCGCCGCCGCCGCCCGCGATCACGCCTTCGTCGCCCTTGCCCGTGGCGCCGCCCGCGCCGGCTTCGGTCGCGCCCGGCGTCGGCGGCGGCAGGAGCGGCGGCGGGACGATCGGCAGCGGCCGGCCGGCCAGCGCCGGGGTCACGTAGGCGGTCATCCAGACGCCGTTCAGATCGCGACTCCCCTGATAGCGGGCGTGCCCGTCGGGCTGCTGTAGCGAGGTCAGGTAGTCGAGCGGCTCTTCGGTCGCCCCGCCCGCGCCGGTGCGCCACGCTTCCGGGTTCTCGCCCGCCGCCCAGATGCCCTGGACCACCCAGGCGGTCGAGCCGACGTTCGACTCGCGTTCCCCGCGCGCCTGCGGCCAGCCGCCGTCGGGGAGCTGGACTTCGTGCAGGTAGGCGAGCGCCCGCGCCTGCGCTGCGGTGCCCGGCAGGCCGGCGGCGTTCAGCGCCTGGATCGCGGCGCCGGTCATGTCGGTGTTGTCCTGCGGGTCCTTGCCGTCCCGCCCGCAGACGCTCCGCGGGCACCAGGAGGGCCAGCTGCCGTCGGCGTCCTGTTCGGCGATCACCCATTCGGCCGCCGCCTGGACGACGCCTTCGATCGCCGCTTCCTTGATCGGGCTGAGCGCCAGGATGGCGAAGATCGTGTCGTTCATCCCGGGGACGGCCGAGCCCGCTTCGTGGGTGAAGGCGCCGCTCGGCAGCCGGCGCTCGAGCAGCTTCGCGACCAGATCCACGCCGCCCAGCGGCCGCGGCGGCGATTCGCTCGCGTCGACCACCAGCAGGGCGCGCTCGAAATCGGTGGTCACGCTCAGGGCGCCGGCGTGGGCGGCGAGGTAGGCGTAGGCGTCGGTGCCGCCCGGCCGCGCCTGGCTGTGGGGGTTGACGTCGACGGCGGCGAGGGCGAGCGCGACCCAGGAGGTGACGCCCGGGTCCGACGGCGCCCCCGCCTCGCCGCCGAAGCCGCCGTCCATGCCCTGGTCTTCCTGGAGGAAGCGAACGGTCGCGTCGAGCTGCGCCTGGCGGGGGCTCGCCGTCTGGGCCTCGGCGCGGGTGGCCGGCGCCGCCGCGCCCGCCGCGAGGGCGACGGCCAGCAGCGCCGAGGCCAGGGCCGGGCGGCGGCTGCCGGAGCGCTCAGTTGCGCCGGCCACCGGGGACCACGACCTTGCCGAGCGCAAGGGTGGAGGTCCGGCCGCCGGCGTCGATGAGCGTGAGTCGCAGCCGGTAGGCGTGGCCGCGCGGCAGCCGCAGGGAGGCCGTCGTCCCGCCGGTCCCCCTCGCCCGCTTCACGTAGCGCGCCTGCTTGGCGCCGAGGGTCCGCGACGAGATCGTCCAGCGCCGCACGCCGGCGCCCGGGTCGAGGACCTTCCAGCTCACCTTGAGGCGCCCCTGGCGGAGCTTCGCGCGGTCGAGCTTCGGCGCCGCGGCGCGCGGCGGGCCGGGTTGCGGCGCCGTCGTCCCCGGCTGGGACGAGGAGCCGGCGGCCGGGCTCGGGTCGCCGCCGTTCGACGATCCGGGCGCGGAGGTCTTCTCGCCGGTCGAGCTCCCGTCGCCGGGGGTCTCACCGTCGCCCGGCGCCTCGCCTTCGTCGTCCGGGGACGGCAGGCCCCGCACCCGGTCCTCCGCGGGCGGGGCGCCGCAGTCGCTCTGGCCCGCCGCCGGCACGCAGACGTCGAGCCGGTTGGAGCGGATCGCTTCCTCCTGGTCGGCGCCGGGGACGGTCGCCTTGATCCGGTGCCAGCCCGGCGTCGCGAAGGTGATCCGCGCCTTGCCCTCGCCGTCGGTGACGACGGTCGCCGGGTCGGCGGTGTCGACGTGCTCGAAGCCGTTGGCAGCGGTCGTCACCGGGGAGACGTAGGCGTCCGGGAACAGGGCCGAGCCCTCGCGCCCCGGATGGTCGGAGGGGATGTCCTCCTGGTTGTCCGCGAAGGCGACGACTTCGACCCCGAAGGGCTCGTTCAGCGTCGCCGTCGCGGTCAGCGGCCGCCCGTCCCCGGTTTCGCTTTCCGGGTAGAGCGCCAGGTTCGGCCGGCTGTCGAAGGCGTTGTAGATCCACAGCACTTCGTCGCCCGCGTCGAGCCGGTACTGGCAGCCGCCAACGCTGGTGAAGGTGTTGTTGACGAGCACGCCCCAGGATTTGCCGCCGGCTTCCGCGTCGGGGCCGAAGCGGGTGATGAAGTAGTCGTTGAAGCCGTCGTACCACTTGCCGTCGAAGGTCTCGCCGATCAGGTCCAGCGCGGCCGCGGCGGACGCGGTCGGGGTGGGCGCGGGGACGCTCGCGGGGTCGAGCGCGTCGATTCCCGCGCAGGGGCGCGGCGTCGGGTTGGCGTCGGAGCTGGCGAGGACGCCGTGGGGTTCGACCGCGAGCGGCCCCTCGAAGAGGGTTTCGGTTGCCCCCTCGATGCGCACGTTGACGACGGTCGGGTCGGCCGCGGCGAGTGCCGGAACGGCGAGGAGGAACGAGATGAGGGCGCAGAGCGCCGCGAGCAGGTGACGAGTTTTCATGCCTTGCCCCTTTCCGCGAGGGCGGTAGACGTTCACGGATCGGAGGGAGGTCTCCTGACTTACGAGCTGTCCGTCGCGCCTTCCCGGCCTCGCGGCCAGTGGCTGTCGCTTACGACGTGCGACGGAGTCGGTGCTCGATCACAGTGGCGGGTCCGCGCCGGCATCTCACCGGACTTCCCTGTCCACCGATCCACTTATGTGGCCGGGCAGCATAGAGCACGCGGCGGTCGAGGATCCGCCGGTGCGCGAAGGCGACCAGCGAACCGCAGCGGGCGGCGGCATCTGGGCGCCGGTGGCGATCCTCGCCGACCTCGACGGCACGCTGGTCGACTCGGTCGCCTCGAGCAAGCGGGCCTGGGGCGCGTTCGCGCGGCGGCGCGGGCTGGACGAGGAGGAGACGCACCGCTTCGCGATGGGGCGGCCGACGCGGGAGAGCGTGGCGCCGCGCGTCCCGGCGGGCGAACGCGATGCCGAGCAGGGGCGGATCGACCGCGACGAGGTCGACGACGCCGGCTCGGTGACCGCCTACCCGGGCGCCGCCGAGCTGCTGGCCGGGCCGGTCCTGCTCGCGGTCGTCACCAGCGGCTCGACCGAGCTGGCGACGGCGCGGCTGCGCGGCGCCGGCCTCGAGCCACCCACCGTCCTGATCACCGCCGACCGGATCGAGCGCGGCAAGCCCGACGCCGAACCGGAGCGAGCGACCGTCGTGCTCGACTCGCTGGCCGAGGCGGTGGTGCGGTTGATGGGCTGATTCGGGGCGCGGGCTGGGGGACGGCCAAGGGACGGGCCCTCCCGTCCACGGCCCGGGCGGGCGTGGCCCGGGCAGGCGTGGCCCGGGCGGGCGTGGCCGGGACGGCGGGGGTGACCCTTCCCTCACGAACTGCGGGGAGGTTCGTCCAGGGTCACCCCCGCCGTCCCTCCCGGGCCACTCCCGGGGGGAGAGAGGTGGAGGGACCGTGCCGGGAGGCTCACGGGAGCCCCACGGCGGACGGACGGACCCGTCACCGATGCGTGGCCCCGTGACGAGGACGCCGGGAAGATCACGCTTCCTCCCGTCTTCCTCAGGCGTCGCGGGTCACGCGAGGAGGCGCGTTCGCAGTTAGCGACAACATGTGTCGCTAACTGCGAACTCGGTCCGGGACGGGGTCCCGCAGGGGCCGGGAGCGCAGGGCGCGCACCTCGGACGGCCGGCGGCCCCCCCCGAACCCCCGCCCGTCCCTAGCCCGGTCCCAACACGGGGCCCCTACGCCGCCGCCGCGGCGCTGAGCTCGGCTGCCTCGGCCAGGAGCTCGACCGAGCGCACTCGGTTGTCGACCGAGTCGGCGTAGTGGACCGTGATCAGCTCCTGGACGCCGGTCTTCGCCTGGAAGTCGGCCAGGTAGGCGGCGGCTTCGGTGCCAGTGCCGACCGCCGAGTAGGTGAGCATCTCGTCGACCGCGCGGGCGCGGGGGGAGGCGAGGATCTGATCGACCTCCTCCTCGCTCAGCTTGCCGCCGCCCGGCGTCTTGAAGAGGCTTTTGACGCGGAGCCGGCGCGTCACCTCGAGCTGGGCGTCGGCGGTGGTCTTGTCGTCGGCGGCGATCACCCCGACGCCCGCCATCGCGTAGGGCTCGGCGAGCTGGGGGGAGGGCTTGAAGCTCTCGCGGTAGACCTGCAGCGCGTCGAACAGGGAGTGGGGCGCGAAGTGGGAGGCGAAGGCGTAGGGAAGTCCCAGCACCGCGGCGAGCTGGGCGCCGAAGAGGGAGGAGCCAAGGATGTAGAGGGGGACGTGGGTGCCCTTGCCGGGGATCGCGATGACGCCGGAGATCGGGGAGTTGTCGGAGAGCAGGCCCTGCAGCTCCTGCACGTCCTGCGGGAAGCGTTCGCTGGAGAGCTCGTCGCGGCGCAGCGCCCGCATCGCCGCGGTGTCGGAGCCGGGGGCGCGGCCGAGGCCGAGGTCGATGCGGCCGGGGTGGAGGGTCTCCAGGGTGCCGAACTGCTCGGCGATCACCAACGGCGAGTGGTTGGGCAGCATGACGCCGCCGGCGCCGAGGCGGATCGTCTCCGTGTGGGCGGCGATGTGGGCGATCAGGACCGCGGTCGCGGAGCTGGCGATCGAGCGGATGTTGTGGTGCTCGGCGTACCAGATGCGCTCGTAGCCGAGCCGCTCCGCCGCCTGGGCGAGCCGCACCGAGCCCGCGAAGCTGTCGGCGATCGACTCGCCCGGGCCGACCGCGGCGAGGTCAAGGATCGAGAGGGGGACGTCAGTCATCCGGTAAGCATGCCGAACGGGCCGCATCGGCCTCAGATTCCCGATCCGACCCGGCCCGCGCGCGCGTCGGCCCATTCGTCGACGCCCGCTTCGAAGTCGACGATGCGGTCGATCTCGGTGAGCTCCGCGGCGCTGAAGTCGAGGTTGTCGAGCGCGTCGACGTTCTGCTCCAGCTGCGCCACCGAGGAGGCGCCGACGACGAGCGAGGTCATGCGCGGGTCGCGCAGGCTCCAGGCGAGCGCCATCTGAGCCAGGGTCTGCCCGCGGGCCGCGGCGAGCGCGTTCAGCTCGCGGATCCGGCCGATCGCCGCGTCGTTGATCCAGGCGCTGTCGAAGGCGCCGTAGCCCTGCTGGGTCGCGCGCGAGCCCGCCGGGACGCCGTCGAGATAGCGGCCGGTGAGCAGGCCCTGGGCGAGGACGGTGAAGCCGATCACGCCGACGCCGAGCTCCGCGACCGCGTCGAGCAGCCCCTCGTCCTCGATCCAGCGGTTCAGCATCGAGTAGCTCGGCTGGTGGACGAGGAGCGGCGTGCCGAGGTCTTTGAGGATCGCGGCGGCCGCGCGGGTGTGGGCGGCGTCGTAGGAGGAGATGCCGACGTAGAGCGCCTTGCCCTGGCGCACGGCGGTGTCGAGCGCCCCCATCGTCTCCTCCAGCGGGGTCGAGCCGTCGAGCCGGTGCGAGTAGAAGATGTCGACGTACTCGAGCCCCAGCCGCGCCAGCGACTGGTCGAGCGAGGCGAGCACGTACTTGCGCCCGCCGCCGCCCTGTCCGTACGGCCCGGGCCACATGTCCCAACCCGCCTTGGTCGAGATCACCAGCTCGTCGCGGTAGGGGCGCAGGTCCTCGCGCAGCAGGCGGCCGAAGTTGGCCTCGGCGGCGCCGTAGGGCGGGCCGTAGTTGTTGGCGAGGTCGTGGTGGGTGATGCCGAGGTCGAAGGCACGGCGGGCGATCTCGCGCTGGGTCTCGAAGTCGCGGTCGTCGCCGAAGTTGTGCCAGTAGCCGAGCGAGAGGACCGGGAGGTCGAGCCCGGAGCGGCCGGTGCGCCGGTAGAGCATCTTGCCGTCGTACCGGTTGGCGTCCGCGTCGTAGCTCATCGCCCCGATTTCTACCCACTCAGCGGCTTCGGCAGTCGAATCGGGGGCCGGCGGGGGGAGAACTCGCGGCGCCCGGGGCCTTGGGCGGGCCATGAGCAGACGACGACGTGACCCCCACCGGCGCGAGGCGCCGACACCGATGCTGGAGGCGACCCGCGAGCTGGTCGAAGAAGTGCTGCGCACGGCGATGGCCCTGGAGGACGTGATCGCCGCGCTGCTGGACGACCTCCCCGACGGCGTCTTTCCGAACGAGGACCCCGGCCTGGTCCTGCTCGAGATGATCGTCGGCAGCGCCCACCCGGCCGCCCTCGCCGCCGGCCCCCGCGACATCCACACCGCCACCGCCCTGGTCGGCGCGATCCGCGAACGAGTCCTCACCGACCTCCACACCGCCGCCGTCCTCGCGGGCGAACGCGAACGCGACCCCGAAGACACCAACGAGAAATCCTGAAAAGTGATGGTCCCGTGCGTCCTGGGCGCCTCATGGGGGTCCTGGCAGGCTGTGACCCCCATGAGGCGCCCAGGACGTGAGGCTTCGCGTGGGGAGAGGTCAAGGGTTCGTCACGTTCTCCGGGAGGTCCCGTCACGACCCTCCGCCCGGAGGGAGGGATCCGGGCGGTCAGGAAGTTGCGCTGTTCCTTATGCGCCTCATGGGCGCATAAGGAACAGCGGAGATCCCTGACCGCTCAGACACCCCCGGGACGTGAGGGCCCTTGGGGGAAGACGTCACAGGTCGTGAGGAGGTCCACGCTTCCGTGACGAGGATGCCGGGGACGTCACACCTCCCGGCCCCTGCGGGGTCCCGGCCCGGACCGCGTTCGCAGTTAGCGACAATATGTGTCGCTAACTGCGAACTCACCTCCGGGGCGCGTGGGGTTCCCGGCGTCTTCGTCACAGGGTCACGCATCGGTGAGGGATCCGTCCGTCTCCTGTGAGGATCCCGTCCCTCTCCCGTGACCCTGCGGCCTCACGCACCCTCCACCCTCCCCACAGACCCGGCCCTCTCGTGGCGGCCACAGCCTGCCCGGGCCGCCACGAGAGGGCCGGGTCCCTCGGCCGTCCCTCCCCGGCCTCCCCGGTGCCGGCTCGAAGAGGCCTGAACCCTTCCGGGCGCCGGCCTCAGGGTCCCTGTCGCGTCCTGGGCCGAGTGCGCAGGCGTCACGAAAAGACGCGCGAACTCGCTGGAAGTGTCATGGAAGGGCGGAGAGATGGCCCTCGGCGCGGGACTGGATCCGCTATGAAACCGCGATGCCTCACATCATCGCCTGGTGTGGATTCTTCGGGGCCTGGCTGCTCGTGGCCGGGCCGTTGGATCAGGCCGTGCGGGAGGTCGAGGAGCAGGACTTCGAGCACGATGCGATCAGTGCGGCGGCCTCGCGGGTGGAGGAGCCGCCCCAGGTGTCGAGTTGGTGGCTGCTGGTGCCGCCGGTCTGGTGGGTGCTGCGACGGCGGCGCGAGAGCGAGTACCGGCACCGGATCGCGGCGGCGATGGACGACCGGGATCTGCTCGCCCTGCTCAACGTCAGGGAAGTCCTCAACGCCTGGGTCTACGTCGCCGCCGGCGCCGCGCTGATCGCGATCGGGGAGACCTGGGGGCTGCGCGAGTCCTACGAGTGGCCCGAGTGGGTCTTCTGGGTGCTGGCCGCCTTCATGCTGGTCTTCTGCGGCGCGCTCACCCGGTTCCGCACGCGCCGTCGCCACGCCCGGCCCGCGGGCGACGACTGAGGTGACCGCGCGCGACTATGCGGAGCGGCTCGGCGAGGTCGCGCGCGGGGTGCGCGACGGCGACGACGCCGAGGTCGTCCGCGCGGTCGAGGCGCTCAGCCACCGCCACCGCCTGCTCGCCCCGCTGGCGCTGCTGGTCGGCGGCGTCGCGATGCTCTTCGGCGGCCTCCGCCTGCTGCTCTCGAACTGGCGCCTCACCGCGATCCAGATCCCGCCCGCGATGTGGATCTGGCTGGCGATGTACGACCTCCGCGCGCACGTCCTCCACGACCGCACCGTGCAGGTGCTGACCGGCCCCGCGGTCATCCCGCTGATCGCGGCGATCGTCGCGATCACCGCCGCCTGCTTCTGGCTGAACGCCATCTTCGGCTTCGCGATCAGCCAGGACGGCAAGCCGGAAGTGCGCCCGGCGATCGCCGAAGCGCGCGCCCACCTGGCGACGATCCTCGGCTCCGGCGCCGTCGTCGGCCTCGCCCTGGGACTGACCGTCACCGTCGTCACCCGCGCCCAGCGCCCCTGGTTCACGCTCACCCTGAGCATCGTGATCGGGGTGATGATGATCGCCTACGTCGCCGTCCCGGCGCGGCTGCTCGGGGTCGAGCCCGGCGCCACCTCGCGCCGCGACCGCCTCTCGGCCAGCGTCGTCGGCTCCGTCCTCGGCGCCGTCGTCAGCGCCCCCGCCTACGTGCTGGGACGGGTCGGCCTGCTGATGATCGGCTCGCCGTTCCTGCGCCTCCCGGGCATCCTGATCTTCCTCATCGGCTTCACCCTGCAGGCGGGCGCGACGAGCGCGGTCAAGGCGGTGAAGATGGGGGCGAGGCTGGGCCGCCGCGAGGCCGACTCATCACCGCCGAGGTAATGGAGGGACCGCACCGTGGCACTACCCTGGTCGCGGTCGCCGCGGTCGCCCTCGCCGTCGCCGCGCTGGTCCAGCTCCCGCCCGCGCGGCCCGCCGCGGCTCGACAGGAAGACGGTGGCGATGCGATGATCGCCGCCGTTAGATGAACAAGCTTGACCTCGGTACACGGCTCCGCGCCCTCCGCTCCGCGCGGGGCCTCTCGCTCAGCCAGGTGGAAGCGGCGACCAGGATCTCCAGCTCGTTCCTCTCCCTGGTCGAGAGCGGCAAGTCCGACATCACGATCAGCCGGCTGGTGCGGCTGGCCGATTTCTTCGAAGTCGACCTCAGCGACCTGGTCGAAGGGGGCCGGGTCGAGCGCCGCCCGCTGGAGGTGATCCGCGACGGCGAAGGCAGCGTCCTCGCCTCTGCCGCCGAGGGGATCTCGACCCGCCTCCTCGGCCACCAGCGCTGGCAGCTCTCGCCGCGGGTCAGCGACTACGAGGCGGGAGGGACGGTCGAGCTCGCCGGCGGGGAGCTGGCCGCCCGCGAGGTCCTCAGCCACCGCGAGCTCTTCGTCTACATCGTCAGCGGGGTCTTCGAGATCACCGTCCACGACGAGGAGCCGGTCACAGTCTCCCGCGGCGACGCCGTCCTGATCCGCGATGGCGCCGACCGCGTCGTCAACACCGGCCGCCGCCCCGGCCGCCTGGTGATCGTCGGCGTCACGCTCGGGTCCTAGCGCCCCGCCGCCCGCCCGCCGCGCCGGCGATCCGTAGATTTCCCCCGGTGAGCTCCGCCGACCTTGCCCCGGCGGGCTCCGAGGCGGAGCCCGTACTGCATTTCGGCCACTGGCCGGCGGTCCGCCGCTGCGCGCTGGCGCTCTACTTCGTCGGCTTCGTCATCTGGAGCTACCACTACGGCATCCCGGTCCAGCGGGTGCTGGTGATCGCCTGGGTCTGCGGCGCGCTCGCCTGCGCCTGCCTCGGCCGCCACCCGCGCGAGATGCTGCGGCTGGTCGTCGACTGGCTGCCGATGGTGGTCGTCCTCGCCGCCTACGACCTCACCCGCGGGGTCGCCGACGCGCTCGGCATCGGCGTCCACTACCGCCCGATGATCGACTTCGACAAAGCGGTCTTCCTCGGCCAGACGCCGACCGAATGGCTCCAGCACCACCTCTACGACCCGACCCGCCTGGGCGCCTGGAACGTCGTCTTCACGGTCATCTACACGAGCTACTTCATCACCCCGTTCGCGCTCGCCGGCTGGCTCTGGGCGCGCGACCGCCCGGCCTACCTCCGCTTCGCCAAGCGCCTCGTCACGCTGGCGCTCGCGGGCGTCGCCACCTACATCCTGTTCCCCGCCGCGCCGCCCTGGCTGGCCGGACAGGAAGGCCTCCTCCACGACGTCCACCGGACCACCTCGGAAGGCTGGAAGATCATCGGCGTCGGCACCTCGATCCTCTTCTCCGAAGGCCAGGCGGCGGTCAACCTGGTCGCCGCGGTGCCCTCGCTGCACGCGGCCTTCACGATGCTGGTCGCGCTGAACGTCTGGAACCTGATCCCCTGGCGCCGGGCGCGGCCGCTGGTGCTGCTCTACCCGGCGGCGATGGGACTGACCCTGATGGCGACCGGCGAGCATTATTTCTTCGACATCGTGCTCGGCTGGGTCTACGCCGGCGCGGTGATGCTCGCCTGGGCGGCCTGGGAACGGCGGCGCGCGGGCCGGGCGGCGGCGGCGGGGCTCGCGGAGGTTCCATAGCTTTTCTATATTGGTTCGATGGCCACGCCCGCTCCCGACCGTGCCGAGGCGATCGACCTGGTCGCGAGCACCCTGTTGGGGCGGGCGGCGCGCCTCACCCGCCTGCTGATGCGCAGCGGCGCCCACAAGCTCTCGCGGACCGAGGTGGGCGTCCTCTCGACCCTCTCCGACGGCCCCCGGCGGATCACCGAACTCGCCCAGACCGAGGCGCTCGCGCAGCCCACCGTCACCCAGCTGGTCGACAAGCTCGAGGGCCGCGGCCTGGTCGCCCGCGCCCGTTCCGGCACCGACGCCCGCGTCGTCATGGTCGAGGTGACGGCCGCGGGCACCGAGGTCTTCGAGGAGGTCCGCGCCGAGATTCGCGCGAGCATGCGCGAGGCGCTCGCCGACCTCCCCGACGCCGAGCTGATCGAGCTGGTCCACGCGGCCGAAACCCTGGGCGACCTGATCGAGACGCTGCTCCCGGCCCGCGGCGGATGAGCGCGGCGGCGCAGTTCGTGAGGGAGGGGGTCACCCCCGCCTCCCGCCTCCCCCCTCACCAGCCTTCCTGAGAGCCTGACGGGATGGCCTCCGACACGACCACCCTCGCCCCTCCGAGCCAGGGACTGACCGCGTATCGCCGCGTGCTGGCGGCGCCGCGGGTGCGGCCGCTGGTCGCCTTCGGGCTGCCGGCGCGGATGCCGATCGGGATGGGGGCGGTGGCGCTCATCCTCTTCGTCCACGGCCGGACCGGCTCCTTCGGCGAGGCGGGGGTCGTCGCCGGCGCCTACACGATCGGCCTCGGGATCACCGGTCCGTTGTTGGCGCGGCTGATCGACCGGCGCGGCTCGCGGCTCGTCATCGTCCCCGGCGCGCTGGTGGTGATGGCGGCGTTGGTCGCGGTCGTGGTGCTGGGCGAGGCGGGTGCGGGGACGGTGCCACTGGTGCTCGCCGCCCTCCTCGCCGGGGCGGGGGCGACGCCGATCGGCGGCATCATGCGCCAGCGCTGGGCGGAGCTGGTCGGCCCCGGCGAGCTGGCGACCGCCTACGCGCTCGACGCGGTGACGATGGAGGTCGTCTTCGTCAGCGGGCCGCTCCTGGCGGGCGTGCTGGCGGCGACCGTCGGGGCCGCCGCGGGGCTGATCGTCGCCGGCGTCCTCGGCCTCGTCGGCTCGGCCGGCTTCGCCCATCTCTCGACCGTGCGCCCCGGCGGCGACCCCGACGCCGAGCGCCACTGGCTCGGCGCCCTCGCCTCGCCGCACCTGCGCCTCCTGATCCTCTCCGAGCTGCCGCTGGCCGGCACCTTCGGCGCCCTCGACGTGACCCTGCCCGCCTTCGGTGCCCACCACGGCGCCGCCGCGCTCGGCGGCGCGTTCGCGGCGGCGCTGGCCCTCGGCTCCGGCGTCGGCGGCCTCGCCTTCGGCGCCCGGCCGGGGATCTTCGGCCCGCCGCGCCGCTCGCTGCCCCTGCTCGGCGGGCTCATGGTCCTCACCTGCCTGCCGCTGCCCGCCGCCACCGGGGTCCCCGAGATGTTCGTCTTCGCCGCGATCGCCGGGGTCACCCTGGCGCCGCAGATCACCGTCCGCAACCAGGTCGTCCAGAGCACCCTGGTCGCCGGGACCGCCACCGAGGCCTTCACCTGGACGGTCCTGGCGACGACGATCGGCGCCAGCATCGGCTCGGCCCTGGTCGGCCCCCTGGTCCAGGCGGCGGGCTGGCGCGCCGGCGCCCTCGTCGCCGTCGCCCTGCCCGCGGTCGCGACCCTGATCCTGCTGGCCCGCCGCGACCTGATCGAGTGACCGCGTTGACAGGCCGGGGTGGGGACACCAGGATCGGTCCCATGGCGGAGATCGTCGGCATCGACCCCGCGGCATCCCTCGGCGCGGGCGCCGCCGAGTCGCCTATATCGACAACGGCGAAGTCTGGATCTCGACCCTCGACGGGGCGAGCACGCGCTCGCTGTCGGGGCCGTCCCCGGACGAGAAGCCGTGGACGGAGACCGCGCAGGCCGACGGCGGCACGGTGATCGGCGTGCGGCGGGAGTCGGGCAAGCAAGCTCACCCTCCGCCTCAAGGCGACCGCGGCTTGGAGCAGGCGCCTCGGCCGCCTCACGGGCAAGACCCTGAAAATCACCGTGACCGCACCCGGCGGCATGACCTGGCTCACCCGCAAGCTGAACTGAGCCCGGGCGGCCGTCCGAGGGGGGCCCGGGCGCCCTGGGCGCCTCATGGGGGCCCGGGCAGGCTGTGACCCCCATGAGGCGCCCAGGACGTGAGGCTTTCGTGGGGAAGACGTCAAGGGTCCGTGACGAAGACGCCGGGGACGTCACACCTCCCGGCCCCACAGGACCCCTGGCCCGGAGGTGAGTTCGCAGTTAGCGACAACATGTGTCGCTAACTGCGAACTCACCTCCGGGGCGCGTGACGCTCCCGCCGTCCCGTGGCCGTCCCGCCCAGCTGTTCCTTATGCGCCTATGAGGCGCATAAGGAACAGCTGGGCGGGTCCGTCAACGGCCTCCGTCCCTCTCCGGGCCTCCCTGGCCCAGGCCGGTCACCCTTCACGAAGACGACCCCGCTCAGGGTGCAGCTCGTGATGTTCGAGGGGCTTTCGATATCGCCGAGGCGGGGGCAGACGCGCCGCCGCAGCCGCCGGTGATGTGGGACCACGGATCCTGCCGGGGCTTGATCAGCCGGCCAGGCCCGCCCTCAGCCCGCCAGCGCGTAGGCGGCGCGCAGCCCGTCGGCGAAGGCGCGGACCGCGTTCAGCTCGCTCGGGTCCGCGGCGCCGCCGACCACCCGGTGCGGCACCGCGAGCCGCTCCAGCAGCGGCCGCAGCTCGTCCCGCCGCTCCTGCCCCGCGGCGATCACGACCCGCTCGGCGGCCACCAACTCGACCTCGCCGTCCTCCAGCTCGATCTCGATCCCGTCCGGGGTGATCTGGCGATAGGCGAGTCCCGTGCGCGTCTCGACCCCGGCCTGCTTCAGCGCATCGAGCCACACCCATTTGGTGGTGCGCCCGATGCCGCTGCCGACCCGGCCCGAGCGTCGCATCAGCGTCACACTTCTCCCATTGCTCGGGCCTTTGCCGTGGAGCGAAGCTCTCTCTATACGGGAGTAAGGCTCCACGGCCGGCTGGGTGACCCGGTAGCGCTCGAAGAAATCGGCCGCGCCCCGGGGTTCGTGTGTCAGCAGATGCGCCAAGTCGACGCCGATGCCGCCGGCGCCGACGATCGCCACGCTCCCCGCGTCGCCGAGTCCCGACTCGAAGGCGCCCGCGTAATCGACGACGTGGGGGAGGGACGCGCCGGGGATGTCGACGGCGCGGGGGTGGACGCCGGTGGCGAGGACGACGCCCGCGCAGCCCGCGATCGCGCTGGCCTCCACCTCGCCCACTTCGTGGCCGAGGTGGAGGTGCACGCCCAACCGCCGCAGCTCGGACTCGAAGTAGGCGATCGTCGCCCCGTAGTCCTCCTTGCCGGGGACCATCCGCGCCCAGCGGAACTGGCCGCCCAGCTCAGCGCGCGCCTCGTATAGGTGGACCGCCGCCCCGAGGGTCGCGAGCGCCCGCGCCGCCTCCAGCCCCGCCGGCCCGCCGCCGATCACCGCGAAGCGACCTTTGGCCCGCTTGGCCACCGGGAAGTCGACCTCATGGCCCGATCGCGGGTTCACGAGGCACGACACGTGCTCGCCGACGATCGAGCGGTCGATGCACGCCTGGTCGCAGCTGATGCACACGTTCACCGCGCCGCCCGTCCGCCCCTTCTCCACGATCCGAGGATCCGCCAGGAACGGTCGCGACATCGACACCAGATCGACGCCCCCGGCCGCAAGGATCGCCTCCGCGTCCCGCAGCCGATTGACCCTGTTCCCCGCGATCACCGGCACCGCCGCCATCGCCGCCGAAGTGGCGGCGGTGCCGGCGGTCTCCGTCTCCCCGCTGTCCCCCAGCCCGGCCTTCAGCCCTTCCGCCCACGGCACGAACGCCCCGCTCGGCACGACCCCCTGCACGGTCGGCACCGGCGATTCGTGCCACCCGACCCCGACGTTCAGCGCGTCGACTCCCGCCGCGACAAGCGCCGCCGCGAACGCCTCGACCTCCTCCCACGGCCGCGACTCGGGCATCAGCTCCGCCCCCGTCAGCCGGAACAGCACCGGGAAGTCCGCCCCGACCGCCGCCCGCACCGCCGCCGCCACCTCGACCCCGAACCGCATCCGCCCCGCGGTGTCGCCACCCCAGGAGTCCTCGCGCCGGTTCGTCACCGGGGAGAGGAACTGGTCGACCAGATAGCCCTCCGAGCCCATCACCTCGACCGCTGCGAACCCCAGCTCCCGCGCCAGCGCCGCCCCCGCCGCGAACGCCGCGACCACGTCCCAGACCTCGTCCCCGCCGAGCGCCCGCGGCTCGGCCCGCGACACGCGGCTCACCACCGCCGACGGCGCCACGACCTCGCCCGGCGAATCGGCCAAGGCGTAGCGCCCGGCGTGGAAGAGCTGCAAGGCGATCGAGGCCTCGGTCCCCGCGGTGGCCGCCGCGACCTCCGCCAGCGAACGGCGCGCGCCCTCGGTCCCCAGCACGCCGTAGCTCCGGTCCGCCGCCCCGTCCGCGGAGACCGCCCAGCCCCCGGTCACGATCAGCCCCGCGCCGCCGAGCGCCCGCTCGCGGTAGAACGCCGCCAGCCGCTCGCCCGCGTCCTCGCGCCCCTCCAGGCAGAGGTGCATCGACCCCATCACGATCCGATGGGGGAGTCGCAGGCCGCCGATCCGGATCGGCCTGAAGGTGTGGTCGAGCGCGGTGCCCGGGTCAGGCATCGGGGTCGGGCAGCCGCAGCGGCCCGGTCGCGTCGTCGAAGAACGGCGGCGCGATGATCGTCAGACCGCCGTCGACGACCAGCGACTGCCCGGTGATGTACTCGGAGCGCGGTTCGAGCAGGAACTCGACCGTGTCGGCGACCTCCTTCACCGTCCCCATCCGCTGCTTGGGGATCTTCGGCAGGACCACGTCGAGGCTCGGCATCCCGTCGACGCCGTAGAAGTAGGCGCTCGAGTCGCTCTCGATGATGCCGCCGTTGACCGCGTTGACGTTGATCCCCAGCGGCGCGAACTCGATCGCCATGTAGCGGACGTACGCCTCCAGCGCGGCCTTGGCGGCGCCGAGGTTGGCGTAGGTCGGGTAGGCGCGGATCGACCCGTACGAGGACAGGGTGACGATCCGCCCACCGTCCGCCATCAGGTCCACCGCCCGTTGCGCCCCGAGGACGAAGCTGCGGATGTTCATCGCGTAGGAGCGGTCGAGGTGGTGCAGCTTCAGGTCGCGGACGTTCTTGAAGCTCGACGCCGCCGCGTTGTCGACGAAGTAGTCGAGCCGCCCGAACTCCTCGCCCGCGGCGTCGAAGAGGCGGTCGATGTCCTCCGGCGACTCCATGTCGGCCTGCACGGCGATCGCCCGCCCGCCGCGCTCGCGCACCCCGGCGACGACCTCCCCCGCCAGCTCCTCGTTCACCTTGTAGTTGACGACCACCGAGCCGCCCTGGTCGGCCAGCGACAGCGCCAGCGTGCGCCCGATCCCGCGCGAGCTGCCGGTGATCAGCGCGACCTTGCCCGCCGCGAAGCCCTCACGGGCGGGCGTCCCGCCCGTCGCGTCGGTCCCGGCCATCAGCCGACCTGCCGCTCGGCGATCGAGGCGTGGACGGGGGCGAAGACCTCGCGGGCGATGATCGTCTTCTGGATCTCGTTGGTCCCCTCCTCGAAGCGCTGCGCGCGCGCGTCGCGGTAGACCCGCTCGATCGGCGAGGACGCCCAGAAGCCGATCCCGCCGTGCGCCTGCAGCGCCTTGTCGGTGACCCGCCCGAGCATGTCGACCGCGGTCAGCTTCGACATCGACGACAGCACCGCCGCGTCGGGCGCGCCCCCCTCCCAGCGCCGCGCCGCGTGCAGGACGAGCTGGCGCGAGGCTTCGATGTCGGCGGCGTTCTCGGCCAGCGCGAAGGAGATCGCCTGGCGCTGCGAGAGCGGCTTGCCGAAGGTGACGCGCTCCGCCGCGTGCTCCGCCGCCAGCTCCTGCGCCCGCCGCGCCAGGCCGACGCAGGTCATCGCGACCGCGATCCGGCTCGGCGTCAGGAACCCGCCGAAGGCGACCTGCAGGCCCTTGCCCTCTTCGCCGAGCGTGTCGGACACCGGCACCGGCGCGCGGTCGAAGACCAGGTGCGCGTGGTCGGTCCCGCGCACGCCGAGCGACTCGCCCATGTCCTCGACCCGCACGTTCGGCGTGTCGCGGTCGACCAGCAGCGCGATCGTCCCGTCCGCCCCCGTCGTCCCGGCCAGCCGCGCGAAGAGCAGCCAGCGGTCGCAGCTCACCCCGAAGGTGATCAGGTGCTTCTCGCCGGAGAGGTAGTAGGTGTCGCCCTCGCGCTCGACCTCGCAGCGCAGGTCGGCGCCGGTCCCGGCGGTCGGCTCGGTCAGCGTGAAGGCGACGGTGAGGTCGCCGGTCACCGCCGGCATCACGTAGTCGCGCCGCTGCTCCTCGGTCGCGAACTGGTCGATCGACCGCCACACCCCGTTGGCGACGTGGACGATCATCCGCAGCGAGGCGTGCGACATCGCGAACAGCTCCAGCAGCTCCAGGTAGCGGGAGAAGGGGATCCCGGCGCCGCCGTACTCCTGCGGCCCGGCCAGCGAGAGGTAACCGCGCTCCTTCAGCTCGACCCGCAGCTCCGGCGGCACCGCCCGCTCGGCCTCGATCCGCCGCGTCCACTCCTCGCCCTCCTCGGCGACGTAGGCGGCGATCTCCGCCTTCAGGTCCTCGAACCCCGACTCGTCGAACGTCGCGGGCAGGGGAATGGCGGCTTGCGGGGTCATCGGACGGGCTCCTCCTCGGTCGGGGTCAGGTGCGGCTCCGGCCGGAGCCCCTTGGCGCGGTCGCGCAGGATGAACTTCTGGATCTTGCCACTCGGCGTGCGGGGCATCGCGGTGACGATCTCGACCCGCTCCGGCCAGTAATGCTTGGACATCTCGCGCGCGTCGAGGAACTCGCGGACCTCGGCGAGGCCGAAGTCGCCCGCGAAGTCCGGGGCGCGGACGACGAAGGCGCAGGCGCGCTCGCCCAGCCGCTCGTCGGGCATCGCCACGATCGCCACCTCGGCCACCGCCGGGTGCTCGTGCAGCAGCTGCTCGATCTCGGCGACCGGCACCTTCTCGCCGCCCCGGTTGATGATGTCCTTGACCCGGCCGGTGAGCCGCAGGAAGCCGTCGGAGTCGATCGTCGCCAGGTCGCCGGTCCGGTACCAGCCGTCCGCGGTCAGCGCCGCCGCGGTCAGGTCGGGACGGTCGAGATAGCGCTCGAAGAGGCAACGGCTGGTCACCTGGAAGTTGCCCTCCTCGCCGGGGCCGAGCAGCTTGTCGTCCGCGTCGACGATGCGGATCCGGGTGCCCGCGAGGGCGCGGCCGTCGGTGCCCCAGACCTTCGCCGGGTCGTCGCCGGGGGCGGCGAGCGCGCCGAGGCAGGACTCGGTCGAGCCCCAGGCGCCGCAGACCGCCGCGGCGAGGACCGAGGTGGCGCGCTGGGCCAGCGCCCGGGGGACGGCGGCGCCGGTGACGACGAAGATCCGCAGGGCCGGCGGCGCCTCCTCCTCGCCCGCCTCGACCACGCGCACCAGGTCGGCGAGGAACGGCGTCGCCGCCTGCACGAAGGTGCCGTCCCACTCGCGCAGCGCCTTGGCGGCCGTGTGCGGGTCCCAGATGTCCTGGATGACCTGGGTCGAGCCGAGCGCGAAGGCCAGCCACATCCCGTACAAGAGCCCGGTCTGGTGGGCGAGCGGGGTGGGGATGAAGATCGTGTCGTCGCGCCCGAGGCCGAGGTGCTCGACCTCCATCATCGCCGCGCGGGTCAGCGCGTCGTAGCGGTGCAGGACCCCTTTCGGCTCGCCGGTCGAGCCGGAGGTGAAGAAGAGCTGCGACAGCGCCGTCGGCGCCGGCTTGCGAGCGCCGATCGCCTCGGCGTCCGGCTCCCGCGCGGCGAGCGCGGCAGCGAAGTCATGCCAGCTGACCCCGCCGCCCTCCGGCAGCACGGCCGCCCCGTCAGAGCCGACCACCAGCACGTGCTCCACCGCCACCCCGTGTCGATGGGCCGAAAACCGGTCAGATAGTCCGGTTTTCGGCCCATCGACATCGCCGGCCAGGAGGCTTGCGGTCTCCTCGGCGTGCCGGCGTCCGCGGAACTCTTCGGCGACGACCAGCACGCGGGCCCGCGAGCGGCGCAGGGCGAAGCCGATCTCGCGCTCGCGGAAGATCGGCATCAGGGCGCAGCAGATCGCGCCGACCTTCATGCAGGCCAGCGTCAGGATCACGAACTCGCCCCAGTTCGGCAGCTGGTAGGCGACGGTCTCGCCCGGCTCGACGCCGAGCTCGAGCAGCAGCGACGCGGCCTTGTCGGCCTCGCGGTCGAGCTCCTCCCAGGTCCAGACCCGGGTGCCGCTCGCCCGCACGTCGACCAGCGCGTCCTCGCCCGGCCGCTCGCGCGCCCAGCGCCCCACCCAGTCGACGATCGGCACCTCCGCCGCCTGGTCGATCGCGATCGACTCGACCGCCCGCTGGCCGCCCTCGGCCTCGCCGGTCGCCACCGGTGCCCCCTCGGCGGAGCGCTCGCGGTCGTCCTCGATCGAGAGATCGAAGCCGATCGCCCGCATGTCGTCGAGGAAGCCGGGATAGGAGATGCGGAAGGCGTTGGGGTAGGTCAGCGAGCTCTCGCCGCGCGCCCGCGAGGCGGCCACGGTCAGCGACATGTGCACGCGGTGGTCATTGAAGCTGGAGAGCGGAGACCCGGTCAGCTCGCCCTCGATCCCGCGCACCACGAGCTCGTCGCCCTGCTCTTCGACGTCGCCGCCCATCCGGTTCAGCTGCAGCATCGAGACGACCCGGTCGGACTCCTTCAGCCGCACGTGGGCGACGTTGGAGAAGCGCGTCTCGCCCTCCGCGAACTGGCCCATGGTGGAGAGCACCGGCAGCATGTCGGGCATCGGCCGGCAGTCGATCTCGACCCCGCGCAGCCGCACCCCGTCGTGGCGCACGCGCACCCCGCCCGCCGCCCGGTCGAGCTCCATCGGCAGGCCCATCGCCGCGACCACGTCGAGGAAGTGGGCCTCGGGATGGTCGACCTTGGCCCCGTCGATCTCCGACACGCCGCGGAAGAGCACGTCGGACGGGTGGATCGACGTAGCGGCGAGGCCGAAGGCGAGCGAGCCGATGTCGGGCGGCAGGGTGACCTCGGCGGGCCGGGCGGTCTGGTTCGGCTCGATCTCGAAGCGGCGCCAGTCGTCGGCCACGCCGACCTCGAGCCCGAAGTCGCGCATCATGTTCACGGTCAGTTCGACGTAGGGGCGCTCGTTGAGCGTGCCCTCGACCTCGATCGTTGTCGGCCCGGTGGCGAACGGCGCGACGATGAGCAGGCCGGAGATCCACTGGCTGAGCGTCCCCGCGATCGAGACCCGGCCGCCGCGCGGGCGCCGCGGCCGGACCGTGATCGGCGGCGTCGCGTTGGCCGCGGAGAGCTCGATCCCGCAGTCGCCGAGCGCCTCCAGCAGCGGGCCGACCGGCCGGCGCTGGAAGTACTTCTGGCCGGTGATCGTGACCGGGGCGTCGGCCAGCGAGGCCAGCCCGATCATGAAGTAGAGCGTGGTGCCCGAGGAGCCGACCGAGACGGTGTCGCGGAGCGGCCGGTAGGGGAGGCCGCCGCGGACGCGGAAGCCGCCGTCGGTCGCCTCGATCTGGGTGCCGAGGCCGGTCAGGACCTCGATCGTCGACTGCACGTGTTTCGCCGCGACGCCGCCTGTGATGCGGCTCTCGCCATCGGCCAGCGACGCCAGCATCAGCGCCCGGTGGGCGTGGTACTTGGACGCGGGGACCGAGATCTCGCCTTGAAGGCGTCCCGACGTTTCCCGAACATAGAGATGCACTGGTCCAGAACGTATATGTAGAGCCAGTCGTGAGGCGGTCCGCGTCCCCCGTTCAGGCGGGTACCGCAGCGTCTCCTTCCGCGCGAATCGCGATAATCGACCGGCATGAACGCCCGGTGCCGTCCGCAGTGAACCAAGTAGCAGACCCGGTCGTCACCGGGCTCGGCGCGCTCACCCCGGTGGGACTCGATGCGCTCTCCACCTGGGAGGCGCTGGTCGGCGGGCGCTCGGGGATCGGCCCGATCACCCAGTTCGACGCGTCCGGGCTGGCGACGCGGATCGCCGGCGAGGTGAGCGGCTTCGACGCCGTCGAGGCGCTGGGGGCGAAGCGGGCGCACCGCACGGCGCGCTTCTCGCAGTTGGCGATCGTGGCGGCGCGGGAGGCGGTGGCGGACGCCGGGCTCGACGTCGCCGCGGCGGCGGACCGGGTCGGCGTCGCGATCGGCAGCGCGGTGGCGGGGACGCCGGAGACCGAGCGCAACGTGCGGGCGCTGGTGGGGGAGGGGCCGCGGGCGGTCAGTCCCTTCTACGTCGCCTCGACGATCCTGAACATGGCGAGCTGCGAGGTGGCGATCGACCTCGGCGCGCACGGGCCGGTGACGGCGAGCGCCCTGGCCTGCGCGACCGGCACCTACGCGCTGCTGGAGGCGCGGCGGCTGATCCTCGCCGGGGAGGCCGACGTGGTCATCGCCGGCGGCGCCGACGCGGGGATCAACGAGGCGGTCTTCGCCGGGCTCTCCAACATGGGCCCACTCTCGGAGAACAACGAGGACCCGGCCGGGGCAAGCCGCCCCTTCGACGCCGCCCGCGACGGCTTCGTCTTCGGCGAGGGCGCGGTGGTGATGGTCGTCGAGTCGGCGGAGCACGCCGCGGCGCGCGGGGCGACCCCCTACGGCGCGGTCGCCGGCGGCGCCCTCACCTCGGACGCCTTCCACATGAGCGCGCCGGAGCCGAGTGGCGATTACGCGGCGGGCGCCATCCGCCTCGCCCTGGAGCGCTCCGGCATCGCGCCCGCCGACCTCGGCTACATCTGCGCCCACGGCACCGCCACCCGCGCCAACGACGCCTCCGAGAGCCGCGCCATCCGCAAGGCCCTCGGCGACGCCACCGACGACATCCCGGTCTCCTCGCCGAAGTCCATGGTCGGCCACCTGATCGCCGCCGCCGGAGCCCTCGCCGGCATGGTCTGCCTCCTCGGCCTGCGCGACGGCGTCTTCCCCCCGACGATCAACCTCACCGACCCCGACCCCGAGTGCGACCTCGACCACATCGCCCTCACCGCCCGCCAGGTCGAAGCCTCCACCGCGATCGCCAACGCCTTCGGCTTCGGCGGCCAGAACTGCGTCATAGCCTTCCGCCGGCCGTAGTCACGGGGACCGGGAGGGCCGTGACGCCCGTCCCGTCGCTCGCTGACTTATGGGCGCCCTGGCGCCCTCAACTCAGCGAGCGCCGCGGCCCGACCTGGGACGCGCCCCTCCTCCGGCGCCCGAGTGGGACCGCGGGGGTGACCCTGGACGAACCTCCCCGCAGTTCGTGAGGGAAGGGTCACCCCCGCGGTCCCCCGACGGAGCCCCGTCCCTTGGCCCGTCCTTTTCGCCCCGCCCCCGCCCCCGCCCCCGCCCCCGCCAGCCCGGGATCAGGAGATGCCGGAGATCAGGGCGGCGGGCGTCACCTCGAGGCCTCGGGCCAGCTTCAGCAGGGTCTCCAGTCGGGGCTCGCGCTTGCCCCGCTCGATCAGGCTCACCTCGGTCCGGTGGAGGCCCGCGCGGTCGCCGAGCTCTTCTTGGCTCAGGCCGGCTTTCTTCCTCTCTGCCGCCAAGTTCTGGCCGAATTGCCGTCGTTGCGAGGTCTCCATACGAACATATGTTCGCTCATAACTCGCACGGATCTACAGACAATGTGTCGCCGGGCGACGATTTTGCGCTCTTGGCGACTAAAGGGCCTAAGGGCCTATCTCGGTAGGGATCGCACCCCCGGATGCGGCCTGGATGACTTCGCGGCTGCTTCGTCCTCGGGCGGCCAAATGGCTCTGCCATTAGGCCGCCCTGCGTCCTTGCCCCGCTCG